>TARA_R110002167_G_scaffold366284_2_pt1 | contig 201718 bp, 197 predicted proteins | sample TARA_R110002167 | Tara Oceans TARA_R110002167 (sample SAMEA4398238) | marine metagenome | biome: Polar Biome; feature: [MES] marine water layer (ENVO:01000295) within the mesopelagic zone...; material: water (ENVO:00002006), including particulate matter (ENVO:01000060) such... | reverse complement strand
CAAAACGCCGCCTAATCACACCGTCACCAACTTTTGGGCTTAACTCGCCCGACGTCGGGGCCTAGTATACAAGGTGTTGCGCGGCGCACCGTGACGGTGCTCTTATCGCTGATTTACTCTTGAAGGTTACCTCTAAGCGGGAGGCTCCGGCAGATTTTCCGGACCACTTTTGCATAGGTTTTCTGGAAAGGGTTATTCATGAACAAAGCGATAACTGATGGGGTCGTCTTGGCACCACTGCCATTTTCTGCGGGTTTGGGCGTCTGGTCAAGCGGCGATGGCACGCCGGGATCGGACACATATGCGGTCAGCGGCGATGGTGTATTTGTTGCAGCGGATCAGGATTTTGGCGGCGCGCTGGAAGTTTTGAAGTCTACGACTGTGGCGAAGGTCCGGTATATGGGCGAAACACCGTTGTTGCCGGGGTGTTATTTGCAAGTGCGCGCCAAAGTAAAAGCCGTCGCAGGCCCCATGCCCTCGGTGCGAATTGCAGGTTGGCCCGGGCTGGCGGGGGGGGCTCAAGCGACAGGTTTGACGATGGTTGGCCCGAGCACACAATTGACGACCTATGGTGAAGTTGTCGAAATCAAAGCGATCATTGCGACGGCTGACCGCACTGGCGTCGACATGGTCTGGAACGGTGTTTCCTACGGGCATCTCGGGATTGATTTGACTGGCGCCAGCGGTGGTTTGGTCCGGCTGGATGATATCATCATTGAAGATGTGACAAGCTATTTTATCCGTGATTTGTTGTCGCTCGTCGACGTGCGCGATTACGGCGCATTGGGGGATGGGTCTACCGACGACAGTGCGGCGTTCGAGGCGGCTGATGCGGCGGCGAACGGGCGGACGGTTTTTGTTCCCGAGGGCACCTACAATCTGGCCCAAGATGTGACGATAGAAAGCAAAATAAAGTTTGAGGGCACGGTTACGCAGTCCGCCGACAAACGGTTTATTTTGCAAAAGGGGTTCAATTACGAGAGCTATTTGAACGCGTTTGGTGATGAGACAATGGCGTTTAAAAAGGCGTTTCAGGCGTTGCTCAACTTTGCGGATCATGAATCGCTGGATTTATGTGGTCGCCGGATTTCATTGTCCGAGCCAGTGGACATGCAGGCCGCGGACCCCGCGCGCACCAGTTTTGCGACCCGACGGGTCATTCGAAATGGACAGTTTCAGGCTGAAAGTTCGTCAAATTGGGCAACATCGACAACCACGTCACAGGGCACATATTCAACCTCTAACCCCACGCGGTTGTCCAATGTGGTCAATGTCGCAAACGTGCCGGTTGGTGCCTTGGTCACAGGCACCGGGGTCGGGCGGGAAGTTTATGTCAGCGGCCGCAATATCGGCGCGAAAATCGTCTACCTGAGCGAGCCACTCTATGACGCTGCCGGCACGCAGAATTTCACTTTCAAACGGTTCAAATATCTTTTGGATTTCAGCGGCTTTCAAAGCCTAAGCCAATTTGTGCTGGATGATATCGAGTTTCAGGGCAACGGGTTTGCAAGCGGCGTGATGCTGGCACCGGACGGGATTACATTCCATGTGCGGGACTGCTTTTTTACCAAACCCAAAGACAGAGGGCTGACCTCTATCGGGACAGGGTGTCAGGGCATGATGGTGGATCGCTGTCAGTTCAATTCCAACGAGACGGCTGACGACGTGCAGGATCGCACGACAATTGCAATGAATACCAATGCCAATGATGTCAAAATCAGGGATAACCGTATCATGATGTTCCGGCATTTTGCGGTCATTGGCGGGGCCACGACTTTGATGACCGGCAACCATTGGTTTCAGGGGGATAGCCAGCAAAACGGGGTGCGCACGGGTGGTGTTGTCTTTACCTCGCCGAATACGTCGTCGATTGTGAGCGGAAACTATATTGATAACAATTTTATCGAATGGACCAACGAGCATAGCTTTGAACCGGCGCTTGGCAGTCAATTTTCCTTTGGCGGAATGACAATCAACAACAACATTTTCTTTGCATCCAATGTTGCGGCGTCATTCAAATTCCTTGTTATCAAACCCTACGGTGTCGGGCATTTTATCCATGGCTTTTCTGTCATGGGCAACGTGTTCAGGGCGATCAACGGCTACATTGATGGCGTTGAGAAAGTCGACACAACATTTGCGGATCTTGATTTCAGCCGGATACGCATGGTCAACTTTTCTGGCAATACGTTCCATGGCGTGTTGCAAGAGGTTTATAATCCTGCGTTCCTTGAACATACGCAAGCAACCGCTGCGTCAACTTGGACTGCGCAAACAGACCCATTTTTGCCCTTCAACGGCAGGGCGCGTTATGTCGATTCAGTTTGCACCGACGGTGTATTGCTGAATTCCAGCAATGGTGCCGAATATATCGCGCCTTCGGTCGCAACAGGACAGGGCACCGATAAGCGTGACATCAAGTTGACGTGGGGCAAGTCTGTGAAGGGTACCGTGCGGTATATCGTGAGGATGGATAACCCGCTGTAGCGCGGGTTTCGCACAAATGTGTAGCAAAAGGACCGCGGTTTTCGCCGGCCTCTAGGGTAAATGTTCAAAAGGTGCTGACCATAGATTTTGGTCAGCGCCCAAATGCGGGCAGGTGGTCACTGCCATTAGTCAGGCAAGCGCACGTTTGCCTCGGAGGTGCCGGCATTTGCGCTTGAGAAACCACCGTTTGTAAGTGCCAGATTAGCCCCGAAACTGATGACAATGAGGGCCAGAACGGCAAGCAGGAAAGACTTCATCTTAGGTTTTCTCCTTGCCGGAGGAATTATCGCCGAGCACCTCTTGCGCCCAAATGCTGTGGTGTTCACGCGCCCATTGTTCTTCAACCTGGCCTTTGCCCATAGCATCAAATGCACCTTCCATGCCGACCGAGCCAAGATAGATATGCGCAAAAATGATCGCGGTTAATACAAGACTGAGAAGTGCGTGCCACAATTGCGCAAATTGCATCTCTTCCTGAGGTTGCAGTGGATAGGGTAAATCCGCCAGACCGAACCAGGCGGGCACGCCCCACCCGTTGAGTGTTGAAAACGTCTTGCCGAACAGATCGAGCTCGAACGGGAACAAAAGTGACAGACCCGATAATGAAATCGATCCACCAAGCACGATAACAGCCCAAAAGATGAGTTTTTGGCCTGCGTTGAATTTCTTCGCTGGCACATGATCGCCGCCGAACAGGCCGCCCGCTCTGACGAGCCATTTAAGGTCGGTGCGGTCAGGGATATTATGCACGACCCAGACCACAAAGACGATCGCCAAGGCGGTCATAAAAGCCCAAGACACGTTATTATGCACCCATTTTGAGATTGTCGCGAGCGCCGAGTAGCTTTCGAGCCCAAAGACCGGGATCAAAACCTTGCGTCCGAAAAGTGTGAGCAAACCGGTCAGGCCAAGCACCAGAAAGGACGAGGCCAGAAGCCAGTGACCAAAGCGTTCGAATGCTTTGAAGCGCGTGACTGTGTGTCCGGTTTTCTCCCCGTCTATTCGAATGCGTCCACGGATCATGTAAAACAGCGCCAGCAACAGCAGTGTGCCCCCCAGCAAATAGACCGCGATTGTGAGCAAGGTGCCTTCGCGGAATGTGAGCCACCAGATGCCGCGGTCCTGAATGAGCGTGGTGGCCGCAGGATTACGCATCTGGGTTGAAACATCGGCCAAATTGTAACGCAGGGCGCGCCAAAGCTCAGGATCCGAGGCCCCGCCTAAAGTGCCCAGTTGCTGGGTTGTTGCAGCGGCGGCATCGGGGTTGCCGGTTTGATCTCTGCGAAAGCTGTCGTCAATGACAAGGCCCTCTTGCCTGCGCAAAATGTCGTCCAGCGTTTGTGCGCCGCCGGTGGCCGCGCGCGATACGCCCTGTGTTTCTTGCGTAAATGCAGGAACGGCAAGGGCCCATATCAGGGCAATCAGGCTCAACAGGCGAAGCATAGGCATGTCCTTGTGTTGTGGACAAATCGGGTGGCCTCCCGGTGCAGGCCACCCGATTTATCAGCGTCAAAGAGGCAGTTATTGGCCTTTTTGACCATAGGCAGTGCCCCAGCCCCAAGCGCCAGATCCAAAGCCGCGGGCAACGATGCGCTCGCGGTAGATGTCTGCAACCACGTTGCCGTCCCCTGCAAGCAAGGCCTTGGTCGCACACATTTCCGCACAGATCGGCAGTTTGCCTTCAGCGATGCGGTTGCGGCCATATTTCTGGAACTCGACGGTGGAGTTGTTCTCTTCGGGACCACCGGCACAGAAGGTGCATTTGTCCATCTTGCCACGCGACCCAAAGTTGCCCGCTTGCGGAAATTGCGGCGCCCCAAACGGGCACGCGTAAAAGCAATAGCCGCAGCCGATGCACAGATCCTTGGAGTGCAACACAATGCCGTCTTCGGTCTGATAGAACACATCGACCGGACAGACCGCCATGCAGGGTGCGTCCGAGCAGTGCATACAAGCCACCGAGATCGAGCGTTCGCCGGGTTTGCCGTCATTGATCGTGACAACTTTACGGCGGTTGATGCCCCAAGGGACCTCGTTTTCGTTCTTGCAGGCGGTGACACAGGCGTTACATTCGATGCAGCGTTCAGCGTCGACGAGAAATTTTACTCGAGCCATTTTCTTTCTCCCTTATGCTGTCCAGATTTTGCAAAGAGTAGCTTTCGTCTCTTGCATCTGGGTTACGCTGTCATAGCCATATGTCTGTGCGGTGTTGGAGCTTTCGCCCAGAACGAACGGATCGGCGCCTTCCGGGTATTTGTCACGCAGATCGACACCTTCGAGGTGGCCGCCAAAGTGGAACGGCATGAAGGCAACGCCTTCACCGACCCGCTCTGTGACCATGGCCATCACCTTGACCTTGCCGCCTTCGGGCCCTTCGACCCAGACTTGCGCGCCGTCTCGCACACCCAGGTTATTGGCGTCGCGCGTGTTGATCTCGACAAACATGTCTTGCTGCAACTCCGCCAGCCAACGGTTGGACCGGCTCTCGTCTCCGCCCCCCTCGTATTCGACCAGACGCCCCGATGTCAGGATGATGGGATACTCCTTCGAGAAATCGTTTTTCTGGATCGAGGCATACATGGTCGGGACGCGCCAGAACTTTTTATCCTCGTAGGTCGGATAATCGGCCACCAGATCGCGCCGGTTGCTATAAAGCGGCTCGCGGTGCAGCGGCACGGGGTCCGGGAACGTCCAGACCACGGCACGGGCTTTGGCATTGCCGAATGGCGCGCAGCCACGTCCAATCGCAACCCGCTGGATGCCGCCGGAAAGATCGGTTTTCCAGTTCGTGCCCGGGCCTGCAACCGCGTCAATCGCGGCGCGTTCATCTGCGGTCAGATCGCCATCCCACCCCAGATCCATCAGCATTTGCATGGTGAATTCAGGATACCCATCCTCGATTTCAGAACCGGGTGTAAAGACGCCCTCGGCCAGCAGATTGTCACCGTCTCGTTCCACACCAAAGCGGGCGCGGAACGTCAGGCCGCCTTCTGCGACGGGCAGCGACATATCGTAAAGGTTGGCGGTGCCCGGATGGTTCATTTCCGGGGTTCCCCAGCAAGGCCAAGGCAGGCCGTAGAAGTCGCCGTCAGCCGGCCCGCCAACTGCACGCAACGACGTGCGGTCGAAGGTATGCTGGTTGGCCATATGCAACTTGAGCCGTTCGGGGCTTTGGCCCGTATAGCCGACCGTCCACATGCCGCGGTTGAACTCGCGCGTGATGTCCTCGATGTTCGGCTCTTCTGCGCTATCCATGCCGATATTGCGGAACAGGCGATCGGCAAAGCCGAATTTGGTTGCGAATTTATACATGATGGTATGATCAGGCAGCGATTCAAACAGTGGTTCGACGACTTTATCACGCCACTGGATCGACCGGTTGGAGGCTGTCACAGAGCCACGCGTCTCATATTGTGTCGATGCGGGCAACAGATAAACGCCATCAGTGCGGTCATGCAGCACGGCCGAGACCGTTGGATAGGGGTCAACAACCACGAGCAGGTCGAGTTTCTCCATCGCGGTCTTCATTTCTTTCTGACGGGTCTGCGAGTTGGGTGCGTGACCCCACAGAACCATCGCCCTGGTGTTATCGGGTTGATCAATATTTTCTTTGTCCTCAAGCACACCGTCAATCCAGCGGCTGACAGGAATACCTGTGAGGTTCATCATCGGTGTATCGCCGTATGAGGCGTCCGAAAACCGGCCCTTGAGCCAATCGAGGTCTTCTTCCCAGACACGCGCCCAATGCGCCCATGCGCCGTCAGCCAGACCGTAGTAGCCAGGCAGCGTGTCGGCCAGAACACCAAGGTCAGTGGCCCCCTGCACATTGTCGTGGCCACGGAAAATATTGGTGCCGCCACCCGCCACACCGATGTTGCCCAGTGCAAGCTGAAGGATGCAATAGGCACGCGTGTTGTTGTTGCCGTTGCTGTGCTGTGTGCCGCCCATGCACCAGATCACAGTGCCCGGGCGGTTGTTGGCAAGTGTGCGCGCAACGCGCTCTAGCTGCGAGCCGGGGGCACCGGTGACGCGCTCTACCTCTTCGGGCGTCCATTTGTTCACTTCGGTGCGGATCTGGTCCATGCCCCAAACGCGGGTGCGGATGAATTCCTTATCTTCCCATCCGTTTTCAAAGATGTGCCACAAAATGCCCCAAACAAGCGCCACGTCCGAACCGGGCCGGAAGCGGACATATTCGTCGGCATGTGCCGCGGTGCGGGTGAAGCGTGGATCACAGACGATCAATGGCGCGTTGTTTTCCTCTTTCGCCTTGAGCATATGCAGCAAGGACACAGGGTGCGCCTCGGCAGGGTTGCCGCCGATCAGGAGGATCGCACGCGAGCTATGCATGTCGTTGAAACTGTTGGTCATGGCACCGTAGCCCCATGTGTTTGCCACACCTGCCACGGTGGTCGAGTGGCAAATCCGCGCTTGGTGGTCGACGTTGTTGGTGCCCCAATAGGCGGCAAATTTGCGGAATAGATAGGCCTGTTCGTTGTTGTGCTTGGCAGACCCCAGCCAGTAAACCGAATCCGGCCCGCTTTCCTCGCGGATTTTCATCATGCCGTCGCCAATCTCATTGATTGCGGTTTCCCAACTGATGCGCACCCATTCGCCGTTTTCTTTTTTCATCGGATATTTCAAACGGCGCTCGCCATGGGCCGTTTCGCGCACAGCCGCTCCTTTTGCGCAATGCGCGCCAAGATTGATCGGGCTGTCAAAGGCGGGCTCTTGGCCGATCCAGACGCCATTGTCGACTTCGGCCATAACAGAACAGCCAACAGCGCAGTGGGTGCAAACGGATTTGACGGTTTCAATCGCGCGGGTTGCCGCAGATTGTGCCGTGGCCTGCGTGACGGTGCCGCCTGTCGCGGCAATCGCGGCCAGCCCACCGATCGCAAGCCCTGATCCACGCAGGAATCCACGCCGGTCGATTGCGTTGCTACCCTTGGTGACGACAATCGGCGTGCGGCCTGATCGACGCGTATATCCGTTGGTCTTTTTCCTAAGCATTGTCTTCCTCCCTGATCCAGCCTGGCTGGAAAAATTCTAAGGGCCGCTATTTCTAGGGCCATGTGCGGCTTGATCACATGTGACCAAAACCGCGAGGGGCGCCATAAATTCTAGAAACGCGTGCTTTCAAAATAGGCGCGGGTGTGTTCGGTGTCTTGCAGTTTGTCGGACGACAGATCAACGGGTTGCGCTGCGGCCGTGGTGGCACCACCGGCGGCGACAGCAATCGCTGCGGGTGCGGCTGTGCCGGCGAGTTTCAGGAAATTTCGGCGGTTTGTGCCTTGGGTCTTATCGCTCATGGGATGTCTCCCCTTCCTTGTGAATGGCGAGCATCCCCGCCGGTTTACTGGCGCGCCCGTCAGCCCGCCGTCATGCGAAATGCTTCGCGTTCGATATCCATGAATGCGGCACCAACAGCACCAACGGAGGCATAAAGCACCGATGATTTTGCCGCCTGAAGGTCGTTGAAGTAGTGGCTTGACCATGTGCCGATATGGGCGGTGAAAAATTCGTGTTGCTCGGCAATGCTGGCGGTGCGACCAAAGCGGCCGACGATCATGCCTGCCATCATTTCCATCAAAGACGCGATATTGTCTTCGGGTTCGAACACATCATCGGCGCGGGTCATGCCGAAGTTGGCCATTTTCGCCCGCAAATTTGCCAGGGGTTTTTCGTTTAAAAATCCTGTCAGGTAATAGCTGGCATAGGGCAGCAACTCGCCCCGTCCCAACCCAATGAACAAAGCATTGTATTCGGTTTGCACAGCTTTGGGCTTGGACACTTTTGCCACACGCGCAAGGCCTTGAATCGCTTTCCCAAGCGGCGTGTCGTCGCCTGTCAACGCAGCGGTCTGGTCAAGCAACATCTGGTCGGGAGGCCCAACCAGCATAACGCCCAGATAGTTATACAGGTCGGCGCGCTGGCGATCTTCTTGTGATACATCTGGCAAGGACGCGGCGACGTTCATGCGGCGCCCCCCTCGAAATGAAATTGCATCCGGCGCGCGCGGGGCATCTCTGGCGCCTCGGGTGAAGGGTCTTCAATCGGCGCGGCGGCGTCAGGTGCGGTGGTGACGGACGCAATATCAACCTGTGGATCTGTGATTTCGCGACTTGCACCGCCCGACATATTCTGTGTAGCAGGCACCTGCTTTTGATGCGCGGTTCCGCACAAATGCGCCAGCATCCCTTGACCGACCTGATAGGTCGTTTTGATCGGATCCTGACCAATACTGCCCGTCAAATAGTCATCGTCATAATCGTTGAGACCATCAACACAGGCCAAAACCGGATTGCTGCGCCACAGGGTCCGCAACGCACGCTTGCGCAAATGGGCCGGCACGGTTTTGGACAGGAACGCTTTGAAATCATCGCCCTGCACAAGACTATCAGGGTCGGGAAGGCCCAAGGCGTCCAAAATCTCTTCATCTGATTTTTCGCAAAGTGCGGCGTGTTCCTGGTCAAGCACGGCCTGCTCTTGGGCCAGCGCTTGCGCCTTGGATTCTGCAGCGACCGCGGCACGACGGCGCGACCAAGATGGCAGGGCGGCACTCAATTCAACACCTCCTTGCGGCGGGGGGCGCGGTAAACATCGCTGACCTGCCGAATGCGCGGATCACCAACCCCGTCATCAACACGGTCAACGCGGGATTTATCGCGGCGGCGTTTCACAAACGCCTCTTCTTGGAAATGCGTATCGACAAAATTTGCGACCCAAGCTTGCAGTCCGTCAGGCATCGGGATTTTCTCGACCAGTTCTTCGGCGGAATCGCAGTAATCTTGCGCCTCGTAGGGCGAAGCGGTGACCAGGATGAGCGTCCAGGGCAGCTCTGTTGACAGACCATTGGGCCGCAAGACCGCGTAGACTGATGGCTGTCGGGTTTGCAGCTCATGCGCATAGGCCTGAGCGTCGGAGACATAAAGCGTCAGGGGCAGGGTTGCTGCGTGATATTCAGTGATATCGCCCTGGGTGCGCAAAATCTTCCAGTTGGCGGCACCCGCGCCGGGTAGGACGGCCGAAGCTGTCCAGGCATATTTTGCCCAGCGCGTTACCCCCGGTGAGCGTCTGACAACGACACCAAGCGGGATGGTTTCAGCGTTGGGGTAGTCTACGGCCACTTTCCCACCTAACGATTCAAGGTCCATTTGGCATCTATTGTTGACCACCTCGTCGATTTTTCAAAGCAATTTTTCTTGCGCATTTGGCGCTGACCGATCACGCCGCGGTGCAGCAATGCACCAACCCTTTATAGTGCAAGCCTAAAGCCACCCCACGCTCTGGGTTTGGCGAAGGCATTTGGCTTATCTGCTGCGCTTGCAAAAAGGGTCAATGCCAAATTTCGGGCAGAAACAAGTTTACTGTCGCGCAAATTCCTGACTAGCTAAGGGGCGGATATAAATCTGATAGCGGGAGAACGCATGTCCAGGACATTGCTTGTATGTGACTGCCTTGGGACCCAGACCGTTGAGGCCGACAAGCTGTCTGCGGCCACCGGCCTGGCATGTGCGGGCTGTCACACCAGCCTTTGCACCACCCAGATCGAGATGGCAGCAAAAGCGATTGCGCAGGGGGATGTGATGATCGCATGTCGCCAAGAGGCGCAGCGGTTTGCCGAACTTGCAGAGGAGCTGGAGGCAGATCTGCCGCAGTTTGTCGACATCCGCGACCGCGCGGGCTGGACAGATGACACAACCGCCACGACGCCCAAAATGGCCGCGCTGATCGCAGATGCCCAGCTACCCGAGCCTGATTATAAATCGCTTGATGTTGTGTCGCAGGGCACCTGTCTGATCATCGGCCCGCGCGAGATTGCGCTGGATGCGGCCGCGCGTCTTGCCGAGAGTCTGTCGGTGACGGTCTTGCTTGCGCAAGGCGGTGCTGTCGCGCCCACCTGTGGCTATGACGCGGTGATTGGCACCTTGCACAAAGCCACCGGGTCATTGGGGCAATTTGAAGTCAAGATCAACGCCTTTCAACAAAGTCTGATCGGCGGGCGCGGCACACCTGCCCTGTCGGCGCCGCGTGACGGTGCCGTCTCGCACTGTGATATTATTCTTGATCTAACCGGCGACACCGCGCTGTTTGCGGCCCCCGAAAAGCGCGACGGCTACTTGCGCGCCGATCCCAAAAGCGGCCCCGCTGTGGCGCAGGCGGTTTTCACCGCAGCCCAGCTTGTCGGCACCTTTGAAAAACCGCTTTATGTGCGTATGGAGACGGCCTTGTGCGCCCATTCGCGCGCGGGAAAGGCCGCGTGTTCCAAGTGTCTGAACGTCTGTCCGACAGGCGCGATTATCCCGACCGGCGAGCACGTCACGATTGACCCGATGATCTGTGCAGGATGTGGGGCTTGTGCTGCGGTTTGCCCGTCCGGGGCGATCACATACGACATGCCAACACCCGACCATATGTTCCGCAGGATCAACATTTTGGCCAGCACTTACCGTGCGGCAGGAGGGACCGATGCGACCCTGTTGGTGAATGATGATCACGGCGCGCAGATGATCAGCCTTGCGGCAAGGCACGGACGGGGGCTGCCTGCGCATGTGATCCCGATGGAGGTCACTGCGCTCTCGGGTTTTGGACATGCCGAAATGCTGGCGGCTCTGGCCTGTGGCTTTGCCCATGTACATGTTTTGCTGGGGCCCAGAACAGAGCGCGATGCACTGGATCTGCAACAGGCGCTGGCAGACGCGATTTGTGCGGACAAGATCACCTTGCTTGATATCGCGGACCCCGATGCCTTGTCGGACCATTTGTTTAACCAGACGCGGGTCGTGTCCGTTGGCACGCCGATCCTGCCGCTGGGCACGCGGCGCCAGGTTGCACGTTTGGCCGCAAAAGCGCTTCACCCCGAGGCCAAGACGATCACCTTGCCAGCGGGCGCGCCTTACGGTGCCGTCATCGTTGATACCGATGCCTGCACGATGTGTCTGGCCTGTGTGTCGTTGTGCCCCTCCGGTGCGCTCGGCGACAACCCCGACCTGCCGCAGCTGCGGTTTCAGGAAGATGCCTGTTTGCAATGCGGGCTCTGCGTCAATGTTTGTCCTGAAAAGGCGATCACACTGGCCCCGCAACTCGATTTGACCGATGCGGCATTTACGCAAAAGGTTCTGAACGAGGAAGAGCCATTCGCCTGCGTCGAATGCGGCACATTGTTTGGCGTCAAGTCGACCGTCGAGAAGATCGTCGAAAAACTGGCGGGCAATCACGCGATGTTCGCCTCTCCCGCGGCAGCGCGGATGATCCAGATGTGCGATGGATGCCGTATCAACGCGCAGTATCATTCACAGAACAACCCCTTTACGTCAGACGCCAGACCAAAGCCGCGCAGCACAGATGACTATTTGTCAAACCGCAAGGATCATTGATCCAGACTGTTCCAAATTGGCAAAAACCCCGATCGGAGGCACTATCATGAGCGAAGATTTCAACATGTCGATGCGCAAATTCCTCAAGCAGGTTGGCGTGACATCCCAACAAGCGATTGAAGAGGCGTTGCGCAATGCCGGCGGTACATCGGGCCGTGCATTCGAGGCTAAAGTGGTCCTGACGATCGAGGGGCTGGATATGGAACATGTCGTGACGGGCAACATCGAAGGGCACTCCTGAAGTGGCGGCCAACAGAGAAGCCGTACTTGCGGTCCTTGCCGGTATCAAAGACCCGATCAGCGGCACATCTGTCGTCGAGGCGGGTCTCGTCAAGGCCTTGACTGTCAACAATGGCGCGGTGCGCTTTGTGATGGAGGTCAGCGGCAGCCATGCGGCGTCTTACAAGGCAGTTCAGCAAGACGCCGAGGCGCAGATCAAGGCGTTGGACGGGGTGCAGGCAGTGGCCATCGTCTTGACCGCCCATAGCACGCAAAAGGCGCCGCCCGACCTCAAACCCTCGCGCAAAGCCGAGCCTGCCGGTCCGCAAAAAATCCCGGGCGTGGACCGTATTATTGCCGTGGCCTCGGGCAAGGGGGGCGTGGGGAAATCAACCGTCGCGTCCAACCTTGCCTGTGCGCTTGCGGCCGAGGGTCGGCGAGTTGGCCTGCTGGATGCGGATGTTTACGGACCCTCGCAACCGCGCATGTTGGGCGTGTCGGGGCGCCCTGCCTCGCCTGATGGTAAAATCATTTTGCCGATGCGCAATTATGGCGTCACGATGATGTCGCTGGGGTTGATGGGCAACGAGGATCAGGCCGTTGTCTGGCGCGGGCCGATGTTGATGGGTGCGCTCCAGCAAATGCTGACACAGGTGCAATGGGGCGCGCTTGATGTGTTGATTGTCGACCTGCCGCCGGGCACGGGTGACGTGCAAATGACGTTGGCACAAAAGGCCGAATTGAACGGTGCGATTATCGTCTCGACCCCGCAGGACATTGCATTGCTCGATGCCCGCAAGGGGATCGATATGTTCACCCAGTTGGGCACGCCGATCATCGGGATGATCGAGAACATGTCGACCCATATCTGTTCGCAATGCGGGCATGAGGAACATATGTTCGGGCATGGCGGGGTCGTGGCCGAGGCCAAAAAACTGGGCGTGCCATTGCTTGCGGAAATTCCGCTGCATCTGGATATCAGGCTTGCGGCCGATGGTGGCGCACCGGTTGTCGTGTCCAAGCCCGACAGCCCACAGGCCCGTGTGTTCCGCACAATCGCCAAAGACCTGATCGCACAGGGTCATGCATGACCAAGGTTTCGCTGCCACCGTTGTTTTCGGACCAGGATGCCAAGGGCGCTGACCCGTTTGCGATGGCAATCGAGGCCGCGGAGACGGGCTGTGAGGCGGGGCTGGTGATCCACGATCTTGCGGCCGATACCCTGCGCGCCGCGATCGTTTTTGCCCCCGATGTGCCGCTGGCGCAAGCGGTCGCCATCTTGCCAATTTGCGGTGTTGGGTTTCAAAATGCGCTGGGCGTTCTGGCACCGCCCGAGGTTGGCGTGCATCTGGGGTGGGATGGCACGATTTATGTCAACGGCGGCGTCTGCGGGGCGTTGCGCATGGCGGCCTCGGACACGGGTGATGATTTGCCCGATTGGCTTGTGATCGATCTGACGCTCTCGCTTTGGCCTGCCAGCGATGAAACGGGGCTGACCCCGGATATGACGGCGCTTTACGCAGAAGGTTGTTGGGATGTCGATGCGGTTGCATTGCTCGAGGCATGGGTGCGCCACACGCTCGTGGGCATCAACACCTGGGCTGACGGCGGCATGAAACAGCTACACCGCGACTGGTTCGGGCTTGCCCGTGGCCTCGCAGGTGAGATAACCGCCGCAGGTCACACAGGCACCTTTATGGGTGTCGACGAAACGATGGGGCTATTGCTGAAAGTTGCAGGCACCCCCACATTGGTTCCACTTTGCGCAAACCTGACGAGGCCCACATGAAACTAGCCCGCGCTATCCACTTTGATGAAAGCGACCAGAGAGTGTTTCACAACCCTGCCCGCACAGGGGAATGGTGCATTTCTGGCGGGTTCGAGTTTTCAAATTGGGGGGAGGCGGATCTTGTTGGAAAGGCACGCCAAGCGTTCACCAATGGCTGGATGGGTGTGGAAACATTCGGACGGGCCAGTTGCGTCGCGGTGACCCAGATCGAGCCGCAGGAGCGGGATGTGCTAGTCCAGCTTCTGGCGCAATATTTCGTCGATATCTATGGCGCGCCCTCGGTCGAGGCGGCGCTTGGCACGGCGCGTGAAGAGATTGCGCAAATGACCGGGCTTTGCGAGGATCATGCGCCAAACACACTTTTGACGGTCACGCGAGAACTGACCAGTGCGGGCGTGCGCGAAAGCTATCGCATTATCACATCGCAAGATGCCGACATCACGCAATTCGCGGTGCATGGCCATCTCGACGACGGGCCGCACCAACATTAAGACTTACTCTGTGGCATTGAAAACGAATAGTTTTTCGCCGTTTATCGTATAATTATTGATCAGTTCCGCAGCGCGCGGGCTGGTGAGCCACGCCTCGAGTTGCAGTGCCAGATCATAGCGCACATTGACGTTTTTCGCGGGGTTCACGGGCAAAAACGCGTATTGATTGAATAGCGCAGGGTCGCCCTCGTAGAGCAACGCCAGCCCGTCCTTGTTGCCAAAGTTCAGCCAACTGGCCCGGTCCGATAAAATATAGGCGCTAAAACCTGCGGCGGTATTTAATGCGGGCCCCATGCCCGCACCCACCGACCGATACCAAGGACCGAACGCCTCTGCGTCAAGGTTGGCTGTGCTCCAAAGTGCCAGTTCGGCCTTGTGGGTTCCGCTGTCGTCGCCGCGACTGACAAAGGGGGCTTGCGCTGTCGCGATGCGCGCAAACGCATCCGCGGCACTGGTTGCATCCTTGATGCCGGCGCGATCATCCCAAGGTCCGACAACCACAAAGTCGTTATACATGATCTCGCGCCGGTGGGTGCCATTTCCCGCAGCGACAAATGCCTCTTCCGAAGCCTTGGAATGGACCAGAACCGCATCCACGTCACCCGCCTCGCCGAGCCGAAGTGCTTGTCCTGTGCCGACCACCAAAAGCTGCACCTCCAGATCAAGGTCTTGCTTGATCGCGGGCAGCAAGACATCTGCCAAACCCGAACTGTCAAATGATGTCGTCACCGCGACACGGATCGCGTCTGCGGCCGCCGCTTGCGCCCAAATCAACGTCATCAATACGGCAAACAAGTGTTTCATGTGACAATATCTCCTCGCACAAAGGCGGCAAGCTCTTGCGGATCAGGATTGGCAAAAAATGCATGGGCAATCCTTGCTTTTTGTATCTTGTCATCGAACACAAAATCCAGAACCTTTGCAAGCCGCCGTGCGAGACCCACGACATGAGGCGGGTATCCGCCGCAGAAGTTTCAAGCAAGATCGTTTCGATTTCGCGCGTGGCGTGCCCGGCGTGCCCGGCGTGCCCGGCGCGATCGGGGCGTTGGCCGTCGGCAAGCCATGCGCGCTGGGGTGAACCGCGCGGGCGTCGTTTTACAACCGGCCCAAAAGGCGAGGGCGGCGCTTTGCGCAACAATTTCAGTTCCTTGAAGTCGCGTTCAAATTTTTAGATCGTGTTCTTGTGTAAATGATCCAAGCTGATGCGACGTTTGGATATTGTGCGGTGTCAGCCGATGCGCAGGGTGGTATCTGTCAGGAACGTATAGGGTGGCAGGTCGAGATTGCGCGGTGCCGGGCCTTTGCGGATCCGTCCTGCGGTATCGTAGTGAGACCCATGGCAGGGGCAAAACCAGCCCTTCCAGTCGCCCAGCGGATCGCCGGTATTCTGGCCAAGCGGCACACAACCCAAATGTGTGCATATGCCGATGACGACCAACCATTCCTGACGCTCGGCGCGCTCGGCATCAGTTGCCGGATCAATCATGTCGGCGGTATCATCGGCCACTGCAAGGTCGATCTGGGCTTGTGTGCGTCGGTCAATAAACACCGGTTTGCCGGCCCACAAGAATGTCAGGCGGGTGCCGACCTCGACGTTTTCCAGATCAATATCGATTGTCGACAATGCAATGATATCGGCGCTTGGGTTCATTGAATTGACCAGCGGCCAGACCGCGGCGCCAGTTACAACCGCACCCGCGCCTGCCGTGGCATAGTAGATGAAGTCACGCCGCGCGGGGACGGCGGGACGTTGAGCGGGCGGGGCGTTGGTGGAAGGGCTTTGATCAGACATATCTTACTCCAAACTCCAATTTACGGGTAGGTGCGGCGTCTTAGATGCCCCAGGCATAGTTCGGGACGCGGCCCAAATGCACCGAAACGTCACCCAATCCCTCGATCGCTTCCAACGCAACCTTGGCTGCCGCCTCTTCGTCGTTGGAGTTGACAATGCCCCAGACGTCGACGCGGTCGTCGGTAACAATGACGTTCAGGTGGACGGGGTTCAGGCCGGGCACCTGCGCAAGTGCGCCCATGACGACGTCTCGCTTTTCGTCTTCGTCGGCCTGAGAGCGAATGCGGACGATCGGCTGGGCGGCGAGCGCTTGCAACAGATTGGCGCGGCTGACGATACCGACCAGTTTCCCGTTATCGACGACCGGGACCCGTTTGATATGGTTTTTTTCCAACAGCTTGGCGATCTGACCGACGGGTGTATCGGGTGTGACGGTCGCGACTTGCGTGGTCATGACATCCTTGAGGTGCTGGCCATGTTCCTCGATATAGCTTCGGGCGTTGTGTCGTGGGTCGGAGAACAGCGACAGCCACCAGGATTTTGACCTGTCGCGGGCACCTTCAACACGGCGCATCAGATCACCTTCGCTGACAATCCCGACAATACCACCATCCTTGTCAAGGACCGGAATGGCGCTGATCCGGTTTTTGAGCATCAGCTCCGCTGCCTGCGCCAGCGTTGTGTCCGGCTTTCCGGTAATGACCGATTTGGTCATGATGTCTGAAGCGTTCATTGCTGTTTCTCCTGTCGCTCGCCGGGGTGCAACCGCCGGAACAGCCCATGCGGTTTCTGCGCCCTCTAAGATAAAGACGCTCCGTGCGCTCAAACATTACAGTAAGAGGGAGGGTCAGTGACCTCCCCCCCAGAGACTCCCTCATTCATAACGAGAGATTGCGGATTTGGATTCTATAGTCCTGGGTCGTATTTTGGCCAATCACATCGTGCGCGCGCTATTGCGGATGCAATCGGCTTTTTGCGCAGGCCGTCGAAATTGTAGAACTGTCCGCCATGTCGGTATACGAGCGCCCCCGGCTTCATCGTCCACCGGCTTCCCCTGCGGGTCTCCACGCCCGCAAGCGGGGCCATCGCGAGGCTGAATTTTGTGAAACCCTCTGTCTTCATGTGCAGCATAAGTTCGGTGACCAAAAACGCCATTCATCCGGATGGGGCGTCGTTGAGCTGCCGCATCAGGTCAATCGTTGCCGTTTGTTTTTGCCCTGTCAGCAATATATTTGCGAAGGCGACGATGCGCGCATCATGTCGCACAATTGCGACCGGAAACTGCCGAAGATAGGCTGCATAGAACCAGACAGGGCCGCCGCGACAACGGTCAGCTTGCGGGCGATTCAGTCCCGCGTTCCGGCAAATCGCTCGGCCCAATCCGCCCGTTCGTCATCGGTGATTTTGCGGAACGTGATGTCGGGCACCTGAAAGGCGTGACTTGGCTGCAACACGTTGACCGCAGCCGCAATATCGTCAGGCCAGGTCGCGTCAGAGGCGTTCATCGCGGCCAGAATTTCGGCGCTGGCATCGGGGATAAACGGTGCGGACAACACCCCGTAAAGCCGGCACAGGTTCAGCCCCATACGGACCTGCATTGCGGCTTGGTCGGGGTCTGTTTTGAAGGTGGTCCAAGGGGCCACAGCTTGCAGATACTCGTTGCCCAGCACCCAGATCGCCCGCAAATCGGCGGCGGATTTGCGCACTTCCATCGTGTCCATATGGGTTTGATAATCGGCGATCCTGGCTGTCAGATCCGCGATCAGAGCCTGTTCGCGGGGGCCGTAAGCGGGGCCTTCGGGCACGGCTTGTGAAAATTTCGAGCGGCAAAATTTGGTGATTCGGCTGACGAAATTACCCAGCACATCGGCAAGATCCTTGTTCACATCAGTCTGGAAGTTCTCCCAGGTAAATTCCGCATCCGAGGATTCAGGCGCGTGTGACAACAACCACCAGCGCCAATAGTCGCTGGGCAAAATCTCTAGCGCCTGATCCATGAACACCCCGCGCCCGCGCGATGTGCTGAACTGGCCGCCATCATAATTGAGGTAGTTGAACGATTTGATGTAATCGACCAGTTTCCAGTCCTGTTTCATGCCCATGATGGTGGCGGGAAAGCCAAGTGTATGGAAAGGCACGTTATCTTTGCCCATGAATTGGGTGTATGTCACGTCGGCGGCACCGTTGTCGGTGCGCCACCAGCGTTCCCAATCGGCCCCATTGCCTGCATCGACCCATTCTTGCGCGCAGGCAATATATTCGATCGGCGCGTCAAACCAGACGTAGAAAACCTTGCCTTCCATGCCAGGCCAATCGTCGGTGCCGTTCTTGACAGGGATGCCCCAATCAAGGTCGCGGGTGATGCCGCGGTCTTGCAATCCGTCACCGTCTGTCAGCCATTTCTTGGCAATCGATGTGGTCAGAATGGGCCAGTCTGTCTTGGAGCCGATCCAGTCCGCAATGTCGCCTTTCAACTCCGACTGGCGCAAATAAAGGTGCTTTGTTTCGCGCACTTCCAGATCGGTCGCCCCCGAGATCGCAGAGCGCGGATTGATCAGATCGGTCGGGTCCAACTGCTTGGTGCAATTGTCGCATTGATCGCCGCGCGCACTCTCAAAGCCGCAATTGGGGCAGGTGCCCTCGATATAACGGTCAGGCAGAAAACGACCGTCAGCGTGGGAATATACCTGTTCCTCCACGACTTCACGGATCAGGCCCATCTCGTTGAGGCGTCCGGCAAAGGCTTGGGTCAGGGCATGGTTTTGCGGGCTCGACGAGCGGCCAAAATGGTCAAACGACAATCGAAATCCTTTTGCAATCGCGGCCTGCACATCATGCATCTCGGCGCAGTATTCGGCCACCGGCTTGCCGGCTTTCGCGGCGGCCAGCTCGGCAGGGGTGCCGTGTTCGTCTGTGGCGCATAAAAACAGGACCTCGTGACCGCGCGCGCGCAGATAGCGCGCAAAAAGATCAGCGGGCAGTTGACTGCCGACAAGATTCCCGAGGTGCTTGATCCCGTTGATATAGGGAATAGCGGAGGTGATCAGGTGACGGGCCATTGGGTGCATCCTTTAACAGTTGCCGCTGTTCTAGCGGGGGTTTCCGCTGGTTGCCAGATGCGCGGTGCTATCGGGCTGGAAAAACCCGCCGTGGCACGGTATTATGCAGTCATAAATCGAGCAAAAAACGAGGCACAACATGAAACTATCAATTTTGGCCGCGGCATTTGTCGTGGCGGGTGCTGCCGCACAGGCGCAAGATATCTATGCGGGCGTGGCATTCGACTATGCAACCCCACATGCCGGCGACACGCAAACCGCAGCGTCGCTGTTTCTTGGCGGCAATTACGAGCTTGGCACTTTGGCGATCGGGGCCGAGGCCGAATACGGCGCGGCCGCAACATTTGGCGGAGACTATGACACGGCGCGTCTGCGTTTGATCGGCAGCTACGACTTTGGCACGGTCAAAGCGCTCGCATCCCTTGGCGGCACGCGCTACGACGCAGGCGCGGATGCCTTCACCGGCTATAACTACGGCATTGGCGTGCAAGTGCCGGTCTCCAACGCCCTGGATATGCGTGGCGAGATTATCCGCGATATGATGGATGATTACGGCACCAATGTCACGACGACCCGGATTGCAGCAATCTATTCGTTCTGACCTTTCTCGCGGCTGCGCCCCGGCAGTTGCCCGACCATAAAACTGGTGCGCGACGCGTAGATGTCGCGCGTCCGCTTGGTGGCTGCGCGGCGCAGGTGCATCCGGCCAAGTCCGAAAACCAAAGATAGAAAATGCCCCGCTACGGCAAATATTGCCCATCATCCGCATCAGTTGACCCCGCGCGGCGGGGGTAATCGTTGCACTGCCCAAAGCGGCCAGTGCTGTCGCGGTCTTGCGTCTTGCCATCGGGCGCTGGCAGGTTAGGTTGCCCCCGGAACACGCATCAAAGGGTAGGTGACATGAAGACGATCAAACTGGGCCGCACCGATATCGACATTGCGACATGGTGCTTGGGGTCGATGACCTTTGGCAATCAGACGCCGCAGACCGATGCGCATCGCCAGATTGATATGGCGCTGGATGCGGGGGTGAATTTTATCGACACGGCGGAAATGTATCCGGTCAATCCGATCCGCGCCGAAACGGTCGGCCTGTCGGAGACGGTGATCGGCAATTGGCTTGCGGCCAGTGGACGCCGCGACGAGCTGGTGATCGCAACCAAAGTGTCGGGCAATAACCCCGGGTGGGTGCGCGACGGGCGCGGGTATGACGGGGCGGTGATCCGTGCGGCGATCGATACCTCTCTGGCACGGCTTCAGACCGATGTGATTGATCTTTACCAGATGCATTGGCCGATGCGCGGGTCCTATATGTTCCGGCAAAACTGGACCTATGATCCGTCAGGGCAGGACCGTCAGCAGACACTGGATCACATGATGGATGTCTTGGGCGCATTGGACGGGGCTGTGAAAGCGGGCAAAATCCGCGCTATCGGCATGTCCAACGAGAGCGCATGGGGCATGACCAAATGGGTGGATTGTGCAGCGGCGGCGGGTCTGCCACGCATGGCCTCGGTGCAAAATGAATACTCTTTGTTGTGCAGGCTCTATGACACGGACATGGCAGAGATGGCGGTCAACGAGGATGTGACGCTACTGGCGTTTTCACCGCTGGCGTGCGGATTGTTGACGGGTAAATATCAAGGCGGCGCGATCCCGCAGGGCAGCCGCCGGTCTATCGGGGCTGAACTGGGCGGGCGCATGACGCCGCGTGTTTTGCCTGTGGTTCAGGCCTATCTGGACCTTGCGGCCAAACATGGCATTGACCCGGTGCATATGGCGCTGGCTTGGCAGGGCAGCCGCCCGTTCCCTGTCTCGGCGATTTTCGGGGCCACGACCTCGGACCAGTTGGCCCATATTCTTGCGGGCAAGGACGTGCAGATTTCGGCGGAACTGCGGGCGGAAATTGATGCGGTGCACCGCGCCAACCCGATGCCTTACTAGTCAGGATCACCAGAATGGATCGCAGTGTATTGCGCTTGCGCAGGGAATCGCAGAACGTCACCTGAAACATCGTCAGGGGGACATGATATGCCGTTGGAAATGAACCGTGAGGTTTTCATCACCTGTGCTGTGACCGGCTCGGGCAGCACCCAGGACCGCAGCCCGCATGTGCCGCGCTCGCCCAAGCAGATTGCCGAAAGCGCGATTGATGCCGCGCGCGCCGGAGCGGCGGTGGTGCATTGCCATGTGCGCAATCCTGAAACCGGCGCACCTTCGCGTGATCTGGGGCTGTATCGCGAACTGACCGACAGGATCCGCGACGCAGAGGTCGACGTGGTGCTGAACCTGACCGCAGGCATGGGGGGCGATATTATTTTCGGTTCCAGCGAGGCGCCATTCCCGACCGCTGCGGGCACCGACATGATCGGTGCCACTGAACGCGTGGCGCATATCGCCGAGTGCCTGCCCGAGATTTGCACGCTTGATTGTGGCACCATGAATTTCGCCGAAGCCGATTATGTCATGACCAATACGCCCGGCATGTTGACGGCAATGGGCGCGATGATGACAAAGCTGGGCGTAAAACCGGAGATCGAAGCCTTTGACACCGGTCATCTGTGGTATGCCAAGCAGCTGGTGAAAGACGGCGTTCTGGCACCCGGTGCCTTGGTGCAACTTTGCATGGGCGTGCCCTGGGGCGCGCCGGATGATCTCAATACATTTATGGCGATGGTCAATAATGTGCCCGACGACTGGACGTTCAGCGCCTTTGGGCTGGGACGCTCGCAAATGCCGATGGCTGCGGCCTCTGTGTTGGCGGGCGGGAATGTGCGGGTTGGACTGGAGGACAATCTGATGCTGGACCGCGGGGTTCTGGCCACAAACGCGCAACTGGTCGAGCGCGCGGCAAATCTTGTGACAAACCTGGGCGCGCGGATCATGTCCCCCGCCCAAGTGCGCGAAAAGCTGGGCCTGACCAAACGTGCGCCGGTCGCGAAATGAAGCCGCTGATTGCGCTTGTCCTGCTGACGGCCTGTGGCACGCTGCTGCCGGGTGAAAAGGCAGGCGGATTGTTCGAAGTTTACCGCGATACATCCGTGCCCATTGCCTCCAAGGCGGTGTTTGAGCCCGCGCGGTATTTGGGCACATGGTATGAAGTCGCCCGTTTTCCGGTGCCTTTTGAGGTTGGTTGCGCCAAGGTCACTGCGACTTACGGGCAGCAAGATGATGGCGATATTTCGGTTTTGAACGTGTGTCGCAACCTTGATGGATCGGTCAAATCGACGATCAGCGGCTCGGCTGAAATCGTGGGTCCGGGCCGGCTTGCGGTGCGATTTCCGTCCGTGCCATTCGGCGCGTCCGACTATTGGGTTCTGTGGGTCGATGAAGGCTACAGGACCGCCGTGGTCGGGGCGCCAAACGGGCGGTCGGGCTGGATTTTGAACCGCGATCCGCAAATTCCGCAAGACCGGCTGAATGCCGCGCGCGAAGTGCTGGATTTCAACGGGTATGATCTGGCCAGATTGATGGCCGTGCCGCAGTGAGCCAAAACCGTCAATAGATAAGTGAGATAGGGGAACGACATGGGGAAATCAGCGGCCATTATCGGCGGCGGCGTTATCGGCGGTGGCTGGGCGGCGCGGTTCTTGTTGATGGGATGGGACGTGCGGGTCTTTGATCCGGACCCGCAGGCTCAGCGCAAGATCGGCGAAGTGCTCGACAATGCCCGCCGGTCCTTGCCCGGATTGTCCGATGTGGCACTGCCCGACGAGGGGACGCTTACCTATTGCGACACCATGTCCGAGGCCGTGGCAGGGGCCGCGTGGATACAAGAAAGTGTGCCAGAGCGGTTGGAGTTGAAACGCAAAGTCTACCAGACCTTGCAGGAACACTGTGCAAAGGACGCGATTATCGGCTCGTCAACCAGCGGTTTCAAACCGTCGGAATTGCAGGGCTGTGCGACCCGTCCCGAACAGATCGTGGTCACGCATCCGTTCAACCCGGTCTATCTGTTGCCGCTGATCGAACTGGTGCCCACGGACAAAAACAGCCCCGCATTGATTGCGCGCGCCAAAGATATCCTGACCGAGATCGGCATGTTTCCATTACATGTGCGCGCCGAAATAGACGCCCATATCGCGGACCGGTTCCTGGAGGCCGTCTGGCGCGAGGCGCTGTGGCTGATCAAGGACGGGATCGCGACGACGCAAGAGATCGACGATGCGATCCGCTATGGGTTTGGGTTGCGCTGGGCGCAAATGGGCCTGTTTGAAACCTACCGCATTGCAGGCGGCGAGGCGGGAATGCGGCATTTCATCGAGCAATTCGGCCCGTGTCTTGCGTGGCCATGGACCAAACTGATGGATGTGCCCGAGTTGACCGAGGATTTGATCGATCAAATCGCGGGGCAGTCGGACGCGCAATCAGGGCATATGACGATCCGCGAATTGGAACGTGCGCGCGACAATAACCTTGTGACCATTCTGCGCGGGCTCAAGGCGCAGGACTTTGGCGCAGGGGCACTCTTGAATGCGCAAGACCAGCGCATCGGCGGCCCCGCCGCGATGCCTGCGGACCCGTCAAAACCCGTGGAGACTGTGCGCCGCGCCGTGCCGTTGGACTGGACCGACTACAATGGACACATGAACGAAGCGCGGTATTTGCAGGCCTTTGGCGATGCCACCGACCAGATGATGGCCGTGGTCGGCTGTGACGCGGAGTATATCGCCAGCGGTGGCAGCTATTTCACCGCCGAGACCCATATCCGGCATCTGGACGAGGTTCATGCGGGCGCGAAAATTCATATCGAGACGCAAGTATTGGCAGGCGAAGGCAAGAAAATGCACCTGTTTCACCGCATGTTTGAAGGCAGCCGCGAGCTGGCGACGGGCGAGCATATGCTGATCCACGTCAGCCTTGCGACGCGCAAAGCCAGCGAGCCTGCGCCACGGATTGCCACCGCACTAGCAATTCTCGCCGAAGCACATGCCGCACTGCCCAGACCTGCTGGCGCGGGCAAAGCGGTCGGCGTGAAATGAGCCGCGTTCTGATCACCGCAGGTGCCGCAGGCATCGGGCGCGCCATGGCCAAAGGGTTTGCCGCTGCGGGGTTAGAGGTTTGGGTGACAGATGTGGATGCGGGCGCACTTGACACGCTGCCCGCAGATTGGCACGCCCACCGTGTTGATGCCAGTAACGAGGCAGAGGTTGCCGCGCTGTTCGACCGCATCGCACAAGCGGGCGGGTTGGATGTGCTATGCGCCAACGCGGGCATCGCAGGCCCCACGCGTTTGATCGAAGATGTGGCGTTGGACGACTGGCGATCATGCGTTTCGGTGAACCTAGAGGGCGCTTTTCTGGCGGTCAAATATGCAGCGCCCTTGATGAAAGCGGCGGGCGGGGGCGCGATTGTTTTCACCTCTTCTACCGCTGGCATCTACGGCTATCCCAACCGCGCGCCCTATGCGGCGGCGAAATGGGCGATCATCGGCTTGATGAAAACTGCGGCGATGGAGCTGGGTCCTTATGGTATTCGCGCCAACGCGATCTGCCCCGGCGCCGTTGAGGGACCGCGCATGGAAGGGGTGCTTGCCCGCGAAGCCGCAGCCAAGGGCATGACCCGCGATCAGGTTTATGACGGCTATGCATCCGGCACATCCATGCGCAGCTTTGTGACCGCACAGGATGTGGCAAATATGGCGGTCTTTTTGGGCAGCGACCTGTCGCGGTTGGTTTCGGGGCAAGTGATTGCGGTTGACGGGCATACCGAAAACCCGGATCCGAAAATCTAGCTTACCTCGCGGATCAACTGGTCCAAATGGGCGTCCATGTCGCGCGGCGAAATCGTCGCCGACCGCACCAACCCATCAAAGTGGCTGGTCAGTGCAGCAACGCGGTCGCGGTCGCGAAACACCAGATAGTTTTGCCCCAGATAGATGACCGCCAACAGCGGCCCAAAGACCGTGACCGGAGCGGAAAATAACTGCCGCTGGTCGAAAAGATAGATGCGCATCGACGGATACATCTGGTCGTGAAGCGTGCGGATACGCTGCAATTGGGCCAGTCTGATGTCCGGCGGCAATCCGGTATAATAGCCTTCTGCCTTGGCAAAACTGCTTAATTCACACATGGAAAACGCGATTTCATAGTCAGAGCGTGCAGCCTGCATCCATGTCAGGCGGTCGTTGCTGGCCCCGACGGCTTGCTCGGTGGTTTTGCCCAGCGACGGCTGGTATTCCCAGCGCAGCATCGCGTCGGTTTTGATCAAATCGGGCAGCCCTGCGGGCACGTGCCGGATCTTGTAACCTGCGGCCTCTTTGTGCCACGCAAAGATGGCCTCGTCGATCAAGGCGCGTGGCGCTTGGGTGATCGACATGGCTGCGGCCACCAGATCGGCCGCCTGCTGGGGCAGGTCCGACAACCCAAGCAACCAATCCGCACTTACGCCAAGTGCCGCGGCACAGGCGGCCACAAGCTGCGCATTGGGCAAACGCGCCCCGTCGTCGCGCAGCAATTGCGACAGCGTCGAGCGGTCGACGCCGGTGTCGCGTGCAAGTTTGCTTTGGCTTGATCCCGCCAGCGCAATGGCCGTGGCCAAGCGGGTGCGGAATAGGGCGGCGCGGTCGCGTTTGTCAACTTTTATCATAATAGGTGATTATAATCACATATTATTCATTTTGTGAACCATTGACAGGCTGGCTGTCGATGGTTTGTGCTGCGATGACAAAGCATGTTCAAACATACTGATATGCCAACACTTTTTCTTATCCTCGCCTGCTATGTCGTCTGGGGGGGCTTGCTGTTCTGGGCACCGGTCTGGCTGACGCTCGCTTTGCTGGGGCCGGTGATTACCCTGCATTCGTCGTTGCAACACGAGGCCCTGCACGGGCATCCGTTCCGCACCGCGTGGCTTAATACAGCGCTCGTTTGGCCCAGCCTTGTTGTGCTCGTCCCCTATACGCGGTTTCGCGACACCCATCTGGCGCATCACTATGATCCGATGCTGACCGACCCCTACGAGGACCCCGAGACCAATTACCTTGATCCCGATGTTTGGCAGCGCGCCAACCCTGCTTTGCGTTGGTTGTTGTCGGTTAACAACACGCTTTCGGGGCGGCTCCTGCTTGGGCCGATCATCGGACTTGTCAGTTTTGTGGTAGGCGAAATCCGCGCAATGACGGCGCGATCCCTGCGGCAATGGCTTGGGCATCTGCCGGCGATGGCGCTGGTTTTGGCCGTTGTCTGGGTCTCGCCCACCAGTGTGTGGACCTATGCATTCGGCGTCTATGTCGGTCTGTCGATCCTGAAGCTGCGCACCTTTCTGGAACATAGGGCAGCCCCGCAATGCCGCGCGCGCACAGCGATCGTGGAAAACGGCGGTGTGTTCGGATTTTTGTTTCTCAACAACAACCTGCACGTCGTTCATCATGTTCACCCGACGGTCGCGTGGTATAAATTGCCGCGGCTCTATGCGGCCAATAAGGCCAATTACCTGCGCCGCAATGACGGGTATTTCTATCGCTCGTATTGGGACATTCTGCGGCGCTATGCGTGGCGGACCAAGGATCCGGTCGCACACCCGTTCTGGCAAAAACGCTAGCCACAGGCCATAGAGCTTGCATGGGGTTGTGGATACCCATCACACGCGGCTGCACTCTGTGCTGTAAAAACCAAGGCGAGCAACCTGTCGACGGGTAGTGCCACATTCGCGCGGTGTGCCAAGCGGCACCTTTGGTTGCCATCGCGGCTGTGATTTAGAGCGGGCTGGCGCCGCCCAACCGGTGCACCAGATGTCGCTCGTCCTCGTTGGCGAAAAACGGCACGGTTTTGGGCGGGCCGTCGTGGCGGATATGAGCGATCAGTTCGGCCAGAACGACCTGCGTGATAAACGGCAAGTCAAACGCGCGCGCGCCTTTCAGGGGAACCCATTGCAAATGCGAAAGCTCGTCCTCGGCACCCGAAAAATCATCGGGGTCTGTGGTCAGATCGGCGGCATCCGCCAGTAAAAACCGCGCATCAAAGCGGCGCGCAGAGCCTTTCGGTGTCACCGCGCGAAAGAAAAATTGTAGTGCGGCCGCATGGGGGACGTGCCCCGTGGCGGCAAACCCGCGCCACCCCTGTGGCGGCATCTCCCAAGCCTGACGCAGGCCCAAAACCTGACCGGTTTCTTCCCAAAGCTCGCGCACCGCAGCATTGGCAAGTGTCGCAGGCGACACCGCCGAGCGATCCGCAAGCCGGTCGGCGCACAGTGCGGGCAGCGGGCTGCCGGGCACATCGGCATCATTGGGATCAACCGCGCCACCGGGAAACACAAACTTGCCCGGCATGAAGGCGGCGGTTTTGCCACGCTGGCCCATCAGTACAGACGGCGATGTGTGACGGTCGCGCAAAACAATCATCGTTGCGGCATCGCGAATGGACAGGTTTGCCTGCATGACCTAAGCCGCAACCCCGAATCCGTGCATCCGTCGTGACCACTGTATCGCGACCACCAGCCCCTTGAGGCGGGGCAACAAAAACAATGACACCGAGACCGTAAAGGACGCGAAAATCGCGATCATGACCAAAGGGTCGGGGCGGAAATTTGTCCAAACGAACAGGAGAAGGGGTGCCAGCAAATGCCCGACAATCAGGATTGTCAAATACGCGGGGCCATCATCGGCGCGGTGATGGCGCAGTTCTTCGCCGCAAACATCGCAGCTATCGACGACCCTGAGGTAGCCCAGAAACATTTTCCCCTTACCGCAATTGGGGCACCTGCGACGAATCCCGCGTAAAATCGCAGATTTCGCAGGGCGGTCGTCAATTGCGGCTGTGGTCATGTTCGGGCTCCGGTCAGGCTTGTGGATAGACTTGGGGCTTTTTGCGCCCCTTGAAAAGCACAAGCTGCGCCTTGCGGCGGCAAGACGCAAGAAACCGCAGATAAAAAATTTTTGCAGAGCGCGACGGAAAGTCTGCTGCGGCGCGTTGAAGAGGGGTCAATGGCGCAAAAGGTGCCTTGGTGAAACAGGTAAAAGGACAGACAGATGAAATCGACAGTATTGATCGCGGCAATCGTCGCAGGTATTTCTTTGACGGCACTTGATGCAAGTGCCGCAGGGCGCGGCGAGCCACGTGAAATGCCCGACTTTGCGACACTTGATGCCGATGGCAACGGGTCGCTGAGCGTGGCGGAACTCGAAGCTGCGCGCACGGCAAAGTTTACGGAAATGGACACGGACGGCGACGGTGCGATTTCCTTGGCAGAATTGACAGCGTCGCAAGCTGACATGGCACAGCAGCGCGCAGAACGCATGTTGTCGCGCCTGGATGCCAATGACGATGGCGTATTGCAAGCCGACGAGTTGGCGCCACGTGGCGACGATGCGGAGCGGATGTTGTCGCGCATCGACGCCGATGACGACGGTGAAATCAGCCAGGAAGAGTTTGATAAAGCCGGCGAGAAGCGTCAAGAGCGTGGCGGGCGCGGCGACCGTGATGACCGCGGCGACCGTGATGACCGTGGCGGTAAAGGCCACGACCGTCGGGGGTAAAACCTTTTTGGGTGAGGCAGGAAACGGCCTCACCCGTTGCAGAGTTGGATGGATTTGGATACTGATTTAACACATGACACCGCCGACGGGATCTTGGAGCGATGCGCCCGATGGCGTGATTTTGCTGGCCTACGCCCAAGGGGATGGCGGGGCCGCGAAAGTATTGTCCGCGCGGCTTTTGCCACGTGTTCTGGCGCAAGCGACGCGGATGCTGGCCGATCAAGCCGAGGCAGAGGATGTGGCCCAGGACGCAATGATGCGGCTGTGGAAAATCGCCCCCGACTGGCGGCAGGACGAGGCCCAAGTATCGACCTGGTTGTTTCGGGTGGTCGCCAATCTTTGCACGGACCGGTTGCGCCGGCGGCGCGGGGTGTCGCTCGACCAGATCGCAGAGCCCGTCGATCCGCAATTGAGCGCGCCGGCGCAGATGCAGGAAAATGCGCGGATGCGTGCGCTTTCTGCGGCTTTGGCCGACCTGCCAGAGCGTCAGGCGCAGGCGGTTGCGTTGCGGCATCTGGAAGGGCTTTCCAATCCGCAAATCGCGCAGATAATGGATATCAGCATTCGTTCGGTCGAAAGTCTGACAGCGCGCGGCAAACGCGCACTTGCGGACACACTGGGCAAGCAGAAAACAGCATTGGGGTATGATGATGACTAAATCAGATGACGATTTTCTGGAAGATCTGTTTGATGCGGCCAGGGCCCAGGTGCCCACCGCCCCGGATGATTTGATGGCGCGCGTCCTGAATGATGCCCGCTACGCGCAAATGGCCCCACCCCCCGCTCCAACCGCATCGCTCCTGGCTGGAATTCTGGATATGATCGGTGGCTGGCCGTCGGTTGGTGGTCTTGCAATGGCTGGTGTTACGGGGCTTTGGTTTGGTGTGGCACCGCCCGCGGCGTTGTCCACATGGACAGCGGAACTAATCGGCACGCCCGTGACGGTTGATCTGTTTGGCGACACAAACGCATATTTTCCGGAGGCACTGACAGATGGGTGATGCAATAACCAAACCAAGCCGGATGTGGCGCACGGTGCTTGTGCTGTCATTGGCATTGAATGTTGCGGTGATTGGCAGTGCTATCGGCATGGTGATCTCGGGGCGCGCGCATGACGGTCCGCCGCCGCGCATGTCGTTCGATTTTGGCCCCCTCGGGCGGGTTTTGGAGCCCGACGACCGGCGTGCCATCGGACAAGCAATGCGCAAGCGTGGCGCGCAGCCACTGGACCACGATGAAGTGTCAGAAAAAGTTAGGGATTTGGCGACCGAACTGCGGGCCGAGCCGTTTGACGCGGATGCTGTTGCACAGATTATGGGAACGTTTCGACTCCGGTCCGAAAAAATTCAGCAAGATGCGCAAGTGGCTTTTCTGGCGCGGCTTGCTGCAATGACGCCGCAGGCCCGGGCTGCGCTGGCGGACCGGTTGGAAAATGGCGGACGCCGCAGCAATTAGGCGGCGTTGCTCATGGCAACCTTATCGCGGCCGGCGTTTTTTGCCACATAAAGGGCGGCATCTGCCTGGCTGCACATGGCCTCGATTTGACGGGCGTCCAACGGGGCCAACCCGCCGATGGCAACACCTACAGACACGGTTACAGTCAGATAGGGATGGTCGGCGCCCAGCGAAAACGGTTTTGCCGACACCATGCGGCGCAGTCGTTCTGCCGCAGCTTCTGCTTGATCTGTGCCGGTGCGCGGCATGGCGACCATAAACTCCTCGCCACCAATGCGCGCGACCAAATCGATCGGGCGCAAATTCTCGCGCAGACGTCGTGAAATTTCGACCAAAACCTTATCACCAGCCGCATGGCCATAGCGGTCATTGATCGACTTGAAATGATCAATGTCCAACATCATCACCGCAAATTCGCGTTGCGTAGATTGTGCCTGTTCGGCAATGCGCGCCAGATGTGGTTCAATATACCTGCGGTTATACAGGCCCGTCAGGGAATCTGTGACAGCGGCATGTAACCCGTCGCGCACGGTATCACGCAATTTGTCATAAAGCAGCTTTTGATGCACCAGCGCCTTGGCGCGTAGGCCGATTTCACCACGCGAAATGCTCACGCCGATCACATCATCCGCACCCAGATCCAAAACAAGTGCTGCGATATCGGGCAGATTGTCGGGCAACACCACAAGAAGTGACGAAAGGCGGGTTTCGGACCGCGACCGCAGATCAGAAATCAGGCGGAAAATGCCACGTCCACCATCAAGGTCTTGGGTGCCGTCAATCACAAACAGGTCGGGCACAGGCAGGCTTGCCGATTTGGTCAGCACCTCGTCGGTATCAAACCTGCTGACAGGCAGCGAAAACTGGCTATCCAGCTTTTCAGCCAACACATTACCCGAGACTTGGGAATGCGACAGCAATGCGACATGTGCGGCCGCATCAAATCCTTTGCGCACTTCTTCAAATCCAAGCGCGCGGCTGGTGCCATCGCGTAAAATCAGCTCTTGGCGTGCATTGCGGACCCGCAACAGAGACCGGATGCGGGCCAACAACAAGGCGTCATTGATGGGCCGCGGCAAAACATCATCCGCCCCTGCATCCAAGGCAGCAAAACGTGCGCGCGCCGTATCCGCGACGCCAATGGATATAATCGCGATGGACGCTGTTTCAGGGTTATCTTTCAGTTCACGGCAAAATGCGTGCCGGTCTTCCGCCGGATCGGACAGGTTTATCAAGATCAGATCAGGACGTTCACGGGCGATCAGCACTTCGGCCTCGACACGACTGGCGCAGGCATCAACACCAAACTGTGCTGCAAGCATCTTTACTTTCAATACGATCCGGTTTGTGGGAACTGTATCGACAATCAGTATGCGACCCGTCATATCTATGATCCTTTCAAGTGGTTTCACCACAACGACACCTGCACTTTGCGGCTTAATAGTTAAAAAACAGTTGCGACAAATCGAGGTTATGAAATGAGCCCTGAACAAGCCCAGACAATCGCCCTGCAAGCTCTTGGCTGGCTTGTCGCCAACGACGACCTTTGCCCTATTTTTCTGGGCTCGACAGGCGGTGCGGTCGAGGATTTGCGTGCGCAGGCGGGCGATCCTGCGTTTCAGTCGTCGGTGCTTGAGTTTCTGACCAACGACGATGCCTGGGTCGTGGCATTTTGTGATGCGCAGGGTCTGAAATACGACATGCCGCTGCGCGCGCGCTATGCCTTGCCGGGTGCCGAGAACGTCAACTGGACCTAAATGTCGATGGCGATTTCCGCGCCTGCGTCTACCGCACGGCTTTGACACAGGATCATCTGCGTGGCCTGCTGGGCCTTTGACAAAACATAGTCGCGATGCGCGACCGCGCCGGAAACCACACCGCATTTGCACACGCCACAGAGCCCGTCCGCGCATTTCACATCCACATGCACGCCCGCTTGCAACAAGGCGTCGGACGCGCTTTGCCCGGCAGAAACCGCAATGGCGCGCCCGTCTTTGAGGCGTAGCGTAAACGCGTAGTTGATATAATCGGGGGCCTCGGGCACGGCAAAATATTCCAGATGGCGGGCAGTTTCGGGAAACCCGTTTGCGCAGGCCGCATCCAGCACGGCGGTCATATAGGGCGCGGGACCGCAGGTATAGATATGCGCGCCTTTGCGATATTTTGTCACTTTCGCCAAATCCGCGCGGGTGCCTTCGTCCGAGACATGCATGGTCACGCGCCCCGCCCAAGGTTGATCTGCCAAGATTTGCGCAAAACCCGCATCAGCGCGGCGCGACACACTATAATGAAATTCAAAACTGCGCCCCTGTGCGTGCAGCGTATGGGCCATCGCGATCATGGGTGTCACCCCAATCCCGCCGCCCATCAATACGGTATGGCTGGCGTCGTGCAGTGGAAAATGGTTGATCGGTCTGGACACAAATATGCGGCGTCCAAGCGTGAAAATGCGGTGCATCAGCCTGGACGCGCCGCGCCCCGCAGCCTCGCGCAGCACTGCGATCTGATAGGATTTGCGATCAGCAGGATCCCCGCACAGTGAATACTGCCGAAAGAATTCAGGTGCGACGACCACATCAATATGCCCGCCCGCAGCAAAGGGCGGCAAATCCGCGCCATCGGGATCGGAAAATTCGTAAAGCGTGATCTCATCGGTCAGTTTTTCGACGCGCGACACGATCAAATTCAGCACCGGCGTTTCGGCCTCGCCTGCGGTGTAGGTATGCTCGACAGGCGCACCGGCGGCGCGGCGGCGGCGATGCTCGACTGCGGTGATCATATCGGCATAGGCCTTGATACCCGCCTCGCGGTCCATCGGGAACGGCCACGGATAGGGCGGCGGGGCCAGCGGGGCAGGGTAGACCGCCAAGGTCTGGTCCGCATGGCGCAGCTTCAACCTTGGCGACAGGCTGCGCCGGTTCACAGGGTCGGTGGCAGGGCGGTAGGCGCCATCATCGACCATCTCGAGGTCCCACCACCACTTTTTCGCGGGGTTGATGGCCCCGTTGCCCAGCTTGTCATCAAGGCTGGCCAGGGCTTTCGCGGCTTGCGGGACCGTCATGGCCAGCTTGCGGAACGGGGCCTCTGCAAACAGTCCTTCAAGGTTCCACGGACAGGTTTTCATGCAGCGTCCGCACATCGCGCCATTTTTCTGGCTGACGCGGTAGGTGGTGCATTTCTGGCTGTCGGATTTCCAAATCTCATAGCCGTTGAACATCAACTTTGGCCCCGCGGTAATCGCCCCGCTTGGGCATTCGCGGGCACATTTGTTGCAGGCCTCGCAAAATTTTTGCAGGCCAAAATCAATTGGTTTGTCATGGGTCATCGGCATATTTGTCGTCACCACGCCGGATTTCAGCCGCGGCCCAAGAAACGGGTTGAGGATCACCTCGCCAATCCGGCTGACCTCGCCCAAGCCCGCCAGCAATAACAGTGGTGGATGCAACACCTCGTCGTCCATCACCGAATGCACGCGGGCGGTATAACCCAGATTGCGCAGATGCTGCGCCAATACACCGCCCAACAGCGAGAACCGCAAATAGGCGCGCATCGATTGCGCGCAGGCGATCCAGTCATCGCCCGACGCGCCTTCCATCGTTTCGTGGCCCTGATCGATAATCATCGAAATCGCGTTGTCGTGGTAGGGTATGATCGGCTGGCCGGCCGCATCATGGCTATAATAGGTCCAACCCGGGCAGGCGCTTAACCCCACCGCATCCACGCCCAGAAAATAAAGCGCCGCTTTGATATTTTGCGCATTTTTGTCTGGATTATCCGTGCCCGCTTGCATCTCCTGCGCCTCACCGTCTTGCAGCAAGACAAAGGCGCCCAGCGAGGGGCGAAACGCATAGGCGCTGGCAGATTTGCGCACGTAATTGCCGTTTTTGGTGGCCTCTTGCACGTTTTTGCCCAGATCGCCAAACAAGGCGCGCGCAAACAGATTGGCGCGCTTGGGGACGCGCGCCACATTGGGCGCGTCGATATAAGTCGTCGGGTTGTCCACGCGCCTGAGCGTCTCGAACGGATGCGGTCCCAAGGCATAGTCGCGCTTGGCGTAGGGGTCGCGGGTGCGGGCCGATTTGGCATGGGAGCCATAGCCCGCAGTATACGACAAAGGCACCTCCTGATGCGGGACGATCGGCAAATCGGCGGCCATCGGCAAGGTTGTTGTGACCGCCGCCAGCCCATAGCGGTTGCCGGTAAACGGATTGACCAAAACGCCGTCCTCCAGCGCGACCAGGCCCGCCGTGACCGCCAAAGCGCCCAAATCCACATCGCTTGCCGCCATCGAATGCGCGCGCGCGCCATACCCCAATGTGCGGATATAGCTGGCCAGCGTCACGGCGGTTTCCATGCCACGCAGACAGGCGCGTTGCGTCAAAGCGTCTGCGATCCAGTCTGTGCCCAGCTCGCCCTGGCGCGGCGCACGCGGGTGGTCATACAGCATCACAATCGCATCGGTATGGTGGCGGCAATCGGTGGGCGGCAGGGCCATGCTGTCGCGCAGACCCGCCATAATCACATCGATGCCCGCGGCCAGTGACTTGGGTTGCATAACCCTTAGCTTATCAGCTAACCTTTGCACGTCCGGGTTTGCAATCGGGGTATCCAACCAGGCCTGAGCGGGCACCTTGCAGGTCCCCACCATGCTGGCATCACAATAATACGCAAAGGATTTCATATGATTGGCGCGCTCTTGCACCGCGCCCGGGATTTCGGCCACCTCTGTTTTGATCATGCCGTCGCGGGTGGCGTCCAGCATTGCCTGATAGTCCTGCATCGCGTTCACGATGCTTTTGGGATCGTCCGGCCTGCGAAATGACACCTTTGGCAAGGTCGGCAGATTGGACAGATCTGCACGGGCCATGCGCTTGAGTTTTTCCAACGGAAACGGGCCAAGGTGTATCGGGCGGCTGCGATATGAGCGTAATTTAAGCATGTTGGTTGACACCGTCATGGCGGCAGGGTCGAGTGTCAATATGAGACAAACAAGGACATGAGCATGATCAAAGGCATAGTCTTCGACAAGGATGGCACTTTGTTCGATTTTAACGCCACCTGGGGCGCGTGGACCCGCGCGATGATCGCGACAGAGGCGGCCAATGATCCCGACCAGATCGAGGTTTTGGCCAACGCGCTTGGCTATGATTTCGAGGGTGGCGTGTTCTGGCCCGAAAGCATCGTGATCGCAGAGACGGTCGAGATAATCGCAGATGCTTTGCTTGAGCACCTGCCAGACGTGGCAAAGCCCGACCTGATGAACCGGATGCGCAGCACCGCCAAAAAAGTGCCGCAGGTCGAGGCAGCACCCCTTTGGCCGCTTTTGCATCAGATCAAGGAAATGGGCATCCAGATTGGCGTTGCAACCAACGACGCTGAAGACCCCGCGCGCGCCCATCTTGGCACCGCTGACGTGCTCGACCTGTTTGATTTCATCGCAGGCTATGACAGCGGATATGGGGCGAAACCTGAACCGGGGCAGCTTTTGGGGTTTTGTTCGTCAACGGGTCTTGAGCCAGAAGATTGCCTTATGGTCGGCGATAGCACCCATGATCTGACCGCGGGCATCGCTGCGGGTATGAAAACCATCGGCGTGCTGACAGGCCCCGCGCAGGCCTATGAATTGCTGCCCTATGCCGACGTGATCCTGAACTCGATCGCCGAGCTTCCCGATTGGCTCGTGCAACATAATCGCGGCTAAACTGGAAAACGACACATCGTGTCGCCTTTGCGCAAGGCGTGCGGCGTAGCCCTGCCAAACTGATCGCAACAATTGCGGGAGATCAGTTATGTCAGAGACACCAAGGCGGCGCGGCGGCGGTCGGGCAGGCAATGCGACACGGCGCGGCCATGCGGTCATTGATCAAATGCCTTGGCGCATTCCCGTCAACACCGACCGGCCCACAGAACCGCTTGGTCCCGAGGGTGTCGCGGCCATTCACAATGGTGCGATGACCATCCTCGAGGACATTGGGATCGAGTTCCTCAACGCGGAGGCGCTGGAGATTTTTAAACAAGCGGGCTGCACCGTGAATGGCACCAATGTGCGCATGGGCCGCGAGTGGGTGATGGAAATGCTCGGCTATGCGCCGGCGCAATTCGACATCACACCGCGCAACCCCGACCGTAAAATCACCATCGGCGGCAACCATATCCTGTTTGGCAACGTCTCCTCGCCGCCCAATTATTTTGACATGGAGATCGGCAAAAAGGTGTCGGGCACCCGCAAGCAATGCGCCGACCTTTTGCGCCTGACACAATACTTCAACTGTATCCACTTCGCGGGTGGCTATCCGGTGGAACCGGTCGATGTGCACGCCTCGGTGCGCCACCTTGATGTGGTTTACGACAAAATGACCCTGACCGATAAGGTCGCCCACGCCTATTCATTGGGCAAAGAACGCGTCGAAGATGTAATGGAAATGGTCAAAATCGCGGGTGGGCTGACCGAAGAAGAATTCTGCGCCAAGCCGCATATGTATACCAACATCAACTCCACCTCGCCCCTGAAACACGACGTGCCAATGATCGACGGCTGCCTGCGCTGTATCCGGCGCGGCCAAGCGGTGATCGTCACGCCGTTTACACTTGCCGGTGCGATGGCCCCCGTCACCATGTCGGGTGCTGTGACACTTTCCATTGCCGAGGCCCTCTGCGCAATCGCGCTGTTTCAATACGTCCGCCCCGGTGCGCCTTGTGTGATCGGCACCTTCACCTCCAACGTCGATATGAAATCGGGCGCGCCTGCGTTCGGCACCCCCGAATATATGCGCGCCACCCAGATGACCGGACAAATGGCGCGGTTTTACGGGCTGCCGATGCGGGCCTCGGGTGTCTGCGCGGCCAATGTGCCCGACGGGCAAGCAATGTGGGAAACCTCCAACTCGCTCTGGTCGGCGGTGCAATCGGGCACCAATGTGGTCTATCACGCGGCTGGTTGGCTCGAGGGCGGGCTGGTGGCGAGCCCCGAAAAGTTTATCATGGACTGCGAAGTCATCCAGATGATCCAGCGCTACATGGAACCCGAAATCGTGGCGACCACGCCCGAAGACATCGCCATTGATGCAATCCGCGAGGTTGGACCAAACGGGCACTTCTTTGGCATCCAACATACCCAGGACCGCTACGAGAAAGCCTTTTATGCACCCATCGTGTCGGATTGGCGCAATTTCGAGGCTTGGGAGGTCGCAGGCGGCGTCTGGACCGCACAGCGCGCGCATCAGACCTTCAAAGACATCATCGGGAATTTCGAGCCCCCCGCATTCGATGAGGGGCGGCGCGACGCGTTGCAAGCTTTCGTCGCCAAACGCAAAGAAGAAGGCGGCGCACCTACCGATTTCTGATAAAAGAAATTTTTTTCGTCCTGCATGAAACTCTTGGCAGAGGGCCGTCGTGGTTTAGGAGAACGCAAGGCAAGGGGTCTTGCGGCCAACTGACAGGACCAAAAAATGAAAACCACATCTTTGACAGCTATCGCCACCGTATTCACATTGACCGCGGGTGTTGCATTTGCCGAAAGCCACAGCATGGCAAACCCGATGGTCGGCGGCGCAGAAATGTTTCCGCAAAAGAACATCGTTGAAAACGCCGTGAACTCGGCCGATCACACCACGCTTGTCGCCGCCGTGACAGCCGCGGGGCTTGTGGATACGCTCGCCAGTGAAGGCCCGTTCACGGTTTTTGCCCCCGTGAACAGCGCCTTTGCCGCACTCAATCAAGACCAGTTGGCTGATCTGCTGAAGCCCGAAAACAAGGCGGCCCTGACACAGATCCTGACTTGCCACGTTGTCGGTGCCGAAGTCTTCTCTGACGCGATCAGCGGCATGATCGCGGATGCGGGCGGTGCCTTTGCGGTCGAAACACTCGGCGGCTGCACATTGATCGCCAAAGCAAAAGGCGACATGCTGACCCTGACCGACGAGCGCGGCCAGGTGGCGAACATCACAATCGCGGATGTCGACCAGTCCAACGGCGTGATCCATGTGATCGACACCGTGATGCTGCCCGCTGAGTAAGCTATTTATATGAACGGCTTAAGATAGTCTTTGCGCCCTCTTGCCATCCCGGCCAGGGGGCGCACTGAGGTCTACTGGCAGGTGGCAAGCGTTGACGAAAGCTGCGTCAGCAACGTCCGGTAGAACCCGCGCCCAAGCTCAATGCCCGCGCCAATCGGATCAACCCTTGCCATTGGGATTGCCGTGCCATCGGTCAGAACCTGCCCCCAACGGGCGTTGATTTCGGTATCAAGCAACACGCAATCAATCTGCCCCGACAGCGCAAGCTCCCGCAGAGCGGCGATACGCGCGGGGCCGGGGTCGCTGGCGTCAGACTGCGCAATGGCGCCGACGCCGGTCAGGTCAAACCGCGCTGCGAAATACTGATAGGCATCATGTGGCCAAAGGAAGCCTTGCGTCGATACCGTGGCCATTTGAGCTGCAACCGTCTCGCTCAACTGCGCAAACTCAGCCGCCGCCGCCTGCGCATTCTGCGCGTAAGTGTCTGCATTTTCGGGGTCAGCCGTCGCCAGGACCTCTGCGATCCGCTCAACCCAAATCGCCGCAATTTGTGGGTCAAGCCAAGCATGTGGGTCGATCCCGCCAAGTTCAGGATCGCCATCAACAGATACCCTTCGCGGCGTCCAGCCATCGGTGTCCAACAATGTCAACACCGTTGCATCAGGGGCCAGATTTGCCAGAACCTCCGACATCCACGGGGTCAAGGCGTCACCCACGCGAATGATGACTTCGGCGTCGCTCACCGCTTGCGCATCCGACGGGCGCATCGTGTAATCATGGCCGTCGGTGTTCGGCGGCAAAAGCATCGCGGGGCCGCCCAAATCGCCCATCACCTCGCTGACCAAGGCGTTGATCGGCGCGATGTCAGTCAGGACATTTGGCACCGCAAGGGCGGGGCTGGCGGCCAACAGGGCGATGAAAGTAGCAGTAAGGCGCATGGTTTTATCCTTGTAAGTAGTGCGAATGTTTGATAGTATGTTATAACATAACAGAAGAAGCAAGATGGAAAAGGGACAAGATGAAAAATACCCCGCTTGGCTTTGCCGCTCACGACCATAGCGCTTGCGTGAAATCCGCCCTGACATCTGCGCAAGCCACCTGTGCTGCTCGCGGTGTGCAGTTCACACCTGTGCGCCAGCGGTCGCTCGAAATCCTGCTCGAATCCCATGCCGCAATGGGGGCTTACGACGTGCTGGCGCGATTGGACGCCGAGGGGCTGGGATCAAAACCCCCCGTCGCCTACCGCGCGCTGTCTTTCCTTGTGGATCAAGGGTTTGTGCACCGGATCGAGGGGTTGAATGCCTTCATCGCCTGCGCGCATCCGGGCGACAAACATGATCCCGCCTTTATGATCTGCACGACCTGCGGCACAGTTGCGGAGGCGCAAATTTCAAGCGCTGCTTTAGGCACCTCTGCGGCGCAAAGCGGGTTCCAGATTGCGCAAACCCTGATCGAGGCGCAAGGGCTTTGCCCGGCCTGCCAACCACAGGTGCAACCATGAGCGCGCTGATCTGTGCGCGTGCAATCACCGTGCGCCATGGTGGAAACGTGGTGCTGCAAAACGTCGATATCAGCCTGACCGCCGGCGAAATCGTCACCATTGTCGGACCAAACGGATCAGGCAAATCCACGCTTTTGCGGGTGCTGATCGGGGCGCTGAAACCGTCCGCGGGGCAGGTGACGCGCACGCCGGGCCTGCGGATCGGCTATGTGCCGCAAAAGCTGCATATCGACCCCACCATGCCCGTCACGGTGCGGCGGTTTCTGGACCTGCCCAACCGGGTCAATGATGCGGCAGCGACAGATGCCTTGCTTGCCGCAGGCGCGCCCGACCTTGGATCGCGGCAAATGACGCAGCTGTCCGGCGGGCAATTCCAGCGCGTGCTTTTGGCGCGGGCAATTTTGGAGAAGCCGCATATTCTGATGCTGGACGAAGCGACCCAAGGGCTCGATCAACCCGGATCGGCGCGGTTTTACCAGCAAATCGACCAAGTGCGGCGCGACCTCAATTGCGCTGTGCTGATGGTCAGCCATGAACTGCATGTGGTGATGAGCGCCTCTGACCGGGTGATCTGTCTCAATGGCCACGTCTGTTGCGAAGGCACCCCCGATGTGGTCTCGGCGGCCCCCGCCTACCGCGAGCTTTTCGGCACCGGCACCGGCGGCGCGCTGGCACTTTACCGCCATGAACACGACCACCATCACCACGACCACGAGGCAGCTGACTGATGCTCGACGACTTTATGATCCGCGCCACCCTCGCGGCCCTTGGCACGGCACTGGCAACAGGGCTTTTGGGCTGTTTTGTGGTCTGGCGGCGCATGGCCTATTTCGGCGACGCCACCGCCCATGCCGCAATCCTCGGGGTGGCGGTGGCACTGATGTTCGGCTGGTCGATCATCGCGGGCGTGGGGCTTGTGGCGCTTGGCATGGCGTTGTTGATCTATGGTTTGACGGGACGCGGCCATGCTGTCGACACGATCCTCGGTGTCTTGGCACATGGGGCGCTGGCGCTGGGGCTGGTCGCTGTGACCTTGATACCGGGCCAACGGATCAACCTTGATGCCTATCTGTTTGGCGATGTGTTGACCGTCAGCCGCCTTGACCTTGCCGTGATCTGGGGCGGGGCGGCGGTTGTCTCGCTGGTTATGTGGCGCCACTGGACCGGCCTTTTGACCGCCACGATCAGCCCCGATCTGGCCTATGCCGCAGGGCTTGATCCACGGCGCGAACAGTTAATTCTGACGCTATTGATGGCCGCAGTCGTGGCCGTCGCGATCAAGGTTGTGGGCGCGCTTTTGATCACAGCCCTGCTGATCATTCCTGCCGCCGCCGCGCGCGGTCTCGCGCGCACGCCCGAACAGATGGCGGGCTTTGCAATGGTCATCGGCGGGCTGTCGGCGCTGGGCGGGCTGCGCCTGTCGATCTGGTTCAACACACCGGTCGGGCCCACAATCGTCGCGGTGGCAGCAGGGCTATTTGCCATCGGCACGCTGGCCGGGAAACTGCGCGCGATCGGCGGTTAGATATCCAGCCAGATCGTGTTGGGCCCGCTATTTGTCAGGCTGACCTCCATCTCGGCGCCAAACCGGCCGGTGGCTGTCGGGATGCCCAAAGTATTCATATCCGCGACGAAAGTCTCATAGAGCGCACGGCCCACTTCGGGTGCTGCTGCCTGCGAAAACCCGGGCCGATTGCCGCGCTGCGTATCTGCGGCCAGCGTGAACTGGCTGACAATCAAGGCGCTGCCACCGGTATCGTTTAACGACAGGTTCATCTTGCCCGCACCATCCTTGAAAATGCGCAACTTGGAAATCCTGGCCGCCATCTGCGCGGTTTTGGCCGGATCATCCCCGTCCATTGCGCAGAAAAAGACCAGCAACCCATCGCCAATCTCGCCCACGACCTCGCCCGCGACCACAACGCTTGCGTGACTGACCCGCTGCAATAATGCCCTCAAAGCTCGGCGGCCCAAGGTGGGTTTGCGCCCGCACGCGCCACGGTGATCGCGGCAACCCGCGCCCCGAAGCCCGCCGCACGGGTCAAATCATGCATCGTCGCTGTGGGCAGCGTGGATTTTGTCAACAATCCCGCCTTGTGCAAATCCGCCAAAAATCCCGCGCTAAAGGTGTCGCCTGCCCCCACCGTATCGACAACCGTGGCCTTCACTGCGGGCACCTCGGCGGCGCCATCGCGGGTCAACACCGTCACACCCTGCGCGCCGCGGGTCAGCAAAATCACCTGCACTGCGGTGCCGTCAAACAAGGCGCCCGCATCCGTGCCGCCAGTGATCCACGCCAGATCCTCGTCCGAGGTCTTGATAATATCCGCGACCTTGAACATATCCGCCAAACGCGCGCGATACGCCGCCTCGTCGGTGATGAAACCGGGGCGAATATTGGGGTCAATCATCGTGACGCAGGTCTTGGCCTCGCGCAGCATCAACGCCTGATAGGCCGCAGCACATGGCTCCACCACAAGGCTGATGCCGCCAAAAAAGATCGCATCGGCCTGCACAACAGGCAAATCCGCCTGACCGATCATGCGACCTGCGGTATTTTCGTCGTAAAACGCATAAGACGCATGGCCATCTGTCAAGGTCACAAAGGCCAGCGTGGTCGGGCGGTCCGAGATATGCGCAGGGCTGCTGTCCACCTTGGAGGCCGTCAATTCCTCGCGCAGCACATCCCCGAACAGGTCCGACGACAACCCCGAGAAAAACTGGACCGGCGTGCCCAGACGCCCCAGCGCAATTGCCGTATTGAACACCGACCCCCCCGCCAGCGGGGCAAAGGCAGTGCCGCCCTGCGTGGTCTGGCGTGGGATCATATCAATCAGGGCTTCACCGGCGCAAAGGATCATGTCTCTCTCCATCTCTACTGGGTGTTAGCGATAACATATCCTGCAACAAGCGCAACAATCAGTCCCAAAATCACCGCAATTGCAATTTTCCACGCCGAATAGGGCCGCTCGCCTTGCACGCGGCCGGTGCGACCATTCACGACAAACCGGAACGTGCGGCCACGGTATTTATAGGCCGCGACCCAGACAGGCAGTAAAATATGCTTGAAAGTCACATCACTGATCTGGGTTTGCACGTCGGTCACACGTTGTTCGTCGCCGCCGATGTCATATTTGGCGTCCCTGACGATCATCCGGTCCATAAAGGCACGGGCCTGGGTAAACCCGTCGGCCAGCTCGACCTGATAGCCTTCGGCGCGAAACCCGGCCAGATACTCGGGCTTATAGGGCTCCAACGCCGACAGGTCCCAAGGCTCCAGCCCGTCGGTATAGGTCTTGGGCAGGCTTTTGGACGCCAGCACCAGCACATCGTCAAAGAACCGCGCAACCCGCCCCGAGGCTGTGCGCCAGCGGGTTTTGCGCACGCGGACCTGCTGGCGTTTACCGTCGCGCATCACGGTGCGGGTCTCGTAGTAATGGGTGCCGCGCTGGCCCTGATATTGGCTTTTGGTGTCGGCATCAAAAGTCCAGTAGGGGACGTAGATACCGTTCATTTTCCGACCCTTGCGGGCATAATCCATCAAGCCGTTTGGCGCAAACCACAGGCTGCCCAGCCATCGGGTCAAGGCCTCGCGCGATGCCGCCTCATCCAATGCAAAGGGCAATAATCCGCGCGGTTTGATCTGGCGGTTCACGCCAGTGCCAATGACCACAGGTGTGGCGCAAAACGGGCATTCCGCGGCATGGATATCGGGGTCAAATTCAAAACTGGCACCGCAATTGGGACAGGTCACAACGCGGGATTCTGCAATCTCTTGGTTGGACAATTGGTTGTTCACCGCCGCGCGAAAATCCAACTCCTTGATCCCGCCTGCAACCTCTCGCGCGCCCTCGATGGGCTGCACATTGCCGCAATAGTCACAGACCATTTGCTGCGCGCCCGGATCAAACCGAAGGTCCGACCCGCAGGCATCACATGGAAAACGATGTTCGACTTGTCCGTCAGGCATGGTGTCCAGCCGCCCCTACGCGCCTGGCGGCGGCGGTGGCATCACGGTGAACAGTTGCGCCAGTTCCTGCACCTGATCGGCAGACAACCAGCCATCTTGGCCTTGGGTCCAGACTTTGCTGTCGCGGGTCAATGTGCCGTCGGTCACCTTGCGGCCCATCGCGGCCTTGGAAAACGGCCCCGTCACCGCGCCATCCACGGCGATATGCCAGACATGTTCCACGGGCGGCGGCGGCAAAGGCGGCGCGCTGGGGGCAGCGCCCCACGGACCTTGCGTCTGGCTCGCCATCGCCATGCCCATTCCCATGCCAAGCCCCGCGGCCATCCCGCCGCCGCCGTTGGGGTTACTGGCCGCCGCCGTCATCGCCTCGGCAGTCGAATATTGCATGAAATTACCCAGATCACCGGCAATCCCCATCGAGGTGCGCTTGTCCAAAGCGGCCTCGACCGCAGGCGGCAAGCTGATGTTTTCGATATATAACTCAGGGATCACCAGCCCGTATTGGGTCATCGTCGCTGAAATCGCGGTGGCCACCAGCTTGCCCAGATCGCGGGTATTGGCGGCCATATCCAGCACCGGAATCCCGCTCGAGGAAATCACGCGGCTAAATTCCTGCACGATAATGTTGCGGATCTGATAGCTGATCTCGTCCATGGTAAACTCGCCATCGGTGCCGACAATTTCGCGCATGAACACGGCCGGATCGGACACCTTGACCGTATAGGTGCCAAAGGCGCGAATACGGGTTGGACCAAACTCCGGATCACGCAGCATGATCGGGTTTTTCGTGCCCCATTTCAGGTCGGAAAAGCGGGTGGTGTTGACATAATAAATCTCGGATTTGAACGGGCTTTGAAACCCGTGATCCCAATTGTTCAGCGTCGTCATGATCGGCATATTGTTGGTTTCCAACATATACAGACCGGGGGTGAAAACATCAGCAAGCTGGCCTTCGTGAATGAAAACAGCGGCTTGTCCTTCACGCACCGTCAATTTTGCGCCGTATTTTATCTCATGGGCTTCGCGCTCGAACCGCCAGACCATCGTGTCGCGGGTATCGTCGGTCCAGTGGATCACGTCGATAAACTCGCCGGTTAGAAAATCGAATATACCCATTGATCAGGCTCCTTTGGTGCGGGGTCACACCGACTAGCTTGCGCCAGCGGTGGTTAATTCGGTTGCAATCGTGGCGGCGATCGGGGCCGCCTCTTGTGTGGTCATGCTCGACGACAACCTGCGGTCATATAACATCCGCAGCAATAGCTCGTCTTGGGCGGTCAGCAGGCCAAATTCCTCGTCATCATTAAAGATCGACGGGCGTGCCGCAGGGCTGTCATTGGCAAGCCCCATGCCTTGCGCCAGCTCTTCATGGATACATGATTTGCGCAACAGCGGCGGGTGCTCGGCGCGAATGACGGCAATGGCTTTGATATATTCGGACTGCCCGGGCTGCGAAAAGGCGACCACGATGCACAGCTGGTTGCGCGGCAGGTCCAAAATCGCGCGCAGCGAACTGGGCGAAATACCAGGCACCATCTGGCGCAAGCGCCCCTCTGCGGCGCGGCGGTCTGTCTCGTCCAAAAACAGGACATAATAGTTTGGATCGCGGTCGGTCATCGTGATCGGCACACCGGTAAGGCGCGACAAACGGCTGGCATATGCGGTGACATCGGCGGTGTCGGTGGCCTGCTGGGCGGCGGGCACGCTGGCGCCAAATTCGACCGACATACGGATCGGTTGCTCCCACCGGCGCAGGCGCGATTCAGTGGCGCGCGCGCGCAGGCTGTCACCCTCGACGACGTATTCATCAAACAAGGCGATCCGCACAAAATTGCGCGCCAGCATTTCGTCGGTGAACGGCGTATCAGGCCCGCCGCCATCGGTGCGCAGCATCCCGCGCACGACATAGTTATTCTCGATGCGCTGGTAATAGCGGCGCAGGGCCGCTGATTTTTCGTCAAACAGCGGCGCTGCGGTCTGCGGCACAGTCTCTTGCACCCGCTCTTGTGGGCGCGGCGATATGGTAGGGGGTTGCCGGGGCTCGGGCGTGGTCGCACAGGCGGTCAAGGCCACAAGACCCAGCGTCGATAGATATTTCAGGCCCCGGCGTGTCATTCAGGCCCCGTTGCGGTGCCGATGATCTCGCCGGTGCCGGTTTTGCGGGCTTTTGCCGACGCCAGAGTTTCCTTCAACTCGGCCTCCATGCGCTTGAGCTCAACCTCGGCCTCTGCACGGTTGCGTTTGCCCTCATCGGCAATCTCGAGGCTTTCGTTGATCGTCGCGATCAAATTGGCATTGGCCTCTTTCACCGCATTGATATCAAACACGCCGCGCTCCATTTCCTGACGGATCACCTTGTTGGCGTCGCGCAGGTTTTTGGCATTGGCGGTCAGTAACTCGTTGGTCAGATCGTTGGCATCGCGCACCGCTTCTGCGGCCTCTGCCGAGCGCTGGATCGTCACCGCCTGCGCCAGTTGGGTTTCCCAAAGCGGCACAGTATTGACCAGCGTCGAGTTGATCTTGGTCACCAGCGACTTGTCATTTTCCTGCACAAGGCGGATCGATGGCAGCGATTGCATCGTCACCTGACGGGTCAGTTTCAGATCATGCACGCGGCGTTCCAGATCATCGCGCGCCGAGCGGATATCGCGCAATTCCTGCGCCATCATCACGGCCTTGCCCTCGGGCGCCTTGGACACCTGAAGTTCTTTTTTCGGGATCACTTTTGTATCCAGCTCGGCAATCTTGGCCTCGCCCGCAGCAATATACAGAGCAAGTTCGTCATAGAATTGCAGGGTCTTGTCATACAGCACATCAAGGCTTTCGATGTCCTTGAGAAGCACATGTTCGTGGCGTAGCAACTCATCGGTGATCACGTCAATCTGACCTTGAACATCCTCAAAACGCGCCACAAATTTCGCCATCGGTGCGGCGCGCCCCAATAGCTTTTCCCACCACGACCGCTCGCGGCGCACGTCGAGCTCGGAGATCGAAAACCCGCGAATGGTGCTGACGATGTTGCGCAGGTTGTCACCCGCAGGGCCTACGTCCTTGTTGCGCACACCCGCCAGCATCGATTGGCTGATTACCTGCAATTCGGCCTGCGCGCCCGATCCAAACGACACGATCGACTGGGTGTCGGTCATGTCGATCTCGTCCATGCGGCGCTTGATTTCGGCTGTGGTCGGCTTGTCGGCCTCGGCCATCGTGACCACTTCGCCCTTGGGCTCGGCCAGCACAACGGCTGTCACTTTTTCAACATCAGCCAAAGCGGCCTCGGCTTTTTTACGGATCGTATCAGACATCACATGCCTCCCTCATTATTTCAGACCTACGCCTTCGCGCTGCAACCGGTCGCGCAGCACTTTGATTTCAATATCCATGTCGCTGCGGTCATCGAGCAACATTTTCTCGGTGCGGGCGGCAAAGTTCTTCTCCAGATCGCCCAATAAAGCCTCATAGCTGGCGCGCGCGGCCTTATTGTTGGAGCGCCGGTAAAGGTCGACGAATTTGACCGTCGCATCCCGCGCGCCCATCAAATAAACGCCCAAAAACTTGCGTGCACCGGTCAGATCGCGCGGATCTTCCTCGACCGTGCGGATCATCTTGCGGGCCGCCGTTTGAAACGCGTTCACGCGGATCAACAAGGCGCGGTCGCCCAGGCCCTCGATCTGTCCCGACATCACCGCCAGATGCGCTTCGGCCTCGTCGACAACACGGGCCACGCGGTCTTGTTGAAAGGTATCAATGCCTTCCATGCGCTTGTCGCGCAGCGGATCAATGCCAAAGGCCGCCACATGCACCGCAGCCCCCGCAACCCCGTATAAAAGCGCACTCAACACATTGGCATCATGGGCAAAAGACGCAATCGCCACGCCAACGCCCGTCAGCGCAGAAGCCAGCATCTTGCGTGGAAACGCCGGTCTGCGCGCGACTTTTCGCAAATCATAAGCCGCCTCGGCGCGCAGCCCTTCGCGCAGCAACATCGCCGCCACCGTCAAAGTGCCCGCACCGGCCAGTCCGGTGATCAGGGCAACAGGTCCATCCGAAAATGTGGTTGCCACCAGCACGATGGCAGGCACGAACAACAGGTTCGAGCGTGCCCCCGCCGCATCAACCTGACGGTCGTCAATGACCTCACGCGGTCCTTGGTCAGACGGACCACCGGGGCTATATTTCCCGCCAAACTGCTTGGCCATCTATATCGCCCCCAGCCAGCCAGAGGTGACCCCGAACAGCAGCACGATCAGAACGACATAGGCGCCGCGTTGAAATGACTTGGGCATCATACCCCCTCCCGGGTTAGCGTCTGACCAGTATACCCCATTATAATAGGGGCGCATCTGATGTTTTACGAGTGTTTCTGCAAAGCTTTGCGCTCGGCATTCAACTTGCGGCTATAGCCGGATTGTAAAATCTCGACTGCAAACAAAACAATCACGGAAAAATAGAATGTGGATTTGGACATCGGGATGATTTCGGTGTCAAACACGCGGATGTTCAGCGCGTCGTTTTCCATCGCGTGACCCGCCGCAGGGCCCGCTTCACCCAGCAAGACAACACCGACAATCAACAAGATGAACAGGCCAAGCACCTCATACATCCGGTTCTTTTCCAAAAACCGCGTCACCCCATCGGCCAGCAAAAGCATCGCCAGACCCGACAGAATGATCGCTGTGGCCAGAACCGGAAAGACATCGGTGATGGCCAGCGCGGAAAGGACGGAATCAAACGAGAAAATCAGGTTCATGACGACAATCAGGATAATCACATGCAGCGCCGATTTTGATGATTTGCCGTCAACATCGTGGTCGAGCGCATCCATCGACAACATATGTCCGATCTCTTTGACGGCGGTATGCATGATGAAAACGCCACCGAATATAAACACAACCGTGGCAAAGTTCACGCCGCCCTCGATCACGCCGGGCCAGTCAAAGATGTAAAACGGCGCCGACAGCGATGCGATCAATTGGATCATCACAAACAACAGCACAACGCGCAGTGCAACCGCAATGAGAATGCCCCAGGTGCGCACTGATTTTTGTTGCGCAACCGGCGCGCGTTGGCTCTCGATCGAGATATACAACAGGTTATCAAATCCAAGCACCGCCTGCAAAAAGCACAGCATCACAAGGTTTATTGCGTTTTCGAGTGTCAGTAGGTCAGCCACGGATATAGTCCCCAAATTTCTTGGTCCAACATGCACAAGGACATGGGGGGCGACAAGGGTTCAACGTGGCCGGTTTTTCCCCGTAGGTGATTTTTTCGGCCCGCGGCCAAGCGGTTTGCGCACGCGGGGTGCTGTGGGGGGCGCCTCGAGACCCAATTGGTCGCGCACGACGCGGCTTTTGACCTCCTCGACGCTGCCTTGGGCCAGATCGCCCAGTTGGAAGGGGCCGTAGCTTATGCGGATCAACCGGTTCACGACCACGCCGATGGCCTCCATCGTGCGCCGGATCTCGCGGTTTTTACCTTCGCGAATGGACACGGTCAGCCATGCGTTTGCGCCTTGTTGGCGGTCGAATGTCACAATCATCGGCTGGTAGTTGACGCCGTCCACGGTGATGCCTTTGCGCAACTCGTCGAGCCGCGCCTCGGACACCGATCCGTTGATGCGCACACGGTAGCGGCGCAACCATCCGGTGGCGGGCAATTCCAGTTTTCTCTTTATGTCCCCGTCGTTTGTCAGGATCAGCAAGCCTTCTGAATTGATGTCCAATCGGCCCACCGACATCACCCGCGGCATGTGGTCGGGCAGGGCGCCAAACACCGTTGCGCGGTCTTTTTCATCACGTTCGGATGTCACCAGTCCGGCGGGTTTGTGATATAGCCAGATGCGCGGCGCGTCGGGGGTGCCGACGCGTTTGCCGTCGACGACGATTTTGGCTTCGGGTGTGACGTTCAGCGCGGGGCTGGTGATGGTTTTGCCATTCACCGACACGCGGCCTTCTTGGATCATACGCTCGGCTTCGCGGCGCGATGCGATACCGGCGCGCGACAGGACTTTGGCGATGCGGTCGCCGGCGGGGGTGTCATTATTGCTCATAATCCTGCCATAGCGTCTTTGATCGCCCCTTGCCAGAGCCTGTGTGACACGGGCATATGGGGATATGAGTTTTACCAGCCACATGGATGCTGCGATGGCGCAGGCGATGGCCGCGGGTGCACGCGGTGAAGTGCCCGTGGGTGCGGTCGTTGTGGGTCCGCAAGGCATTGTTTCCAAAGCAGGAAACCGCACCCGTGAATTGAACGATCCGACCGCCCACGCCGAGGTTCTGGCGATCCGTGCGGCCTGTGCGGCGTTGGGGCAGGACCGGCTGGCGGGCTATGCGCTTTACGTCACATTGGAGCCATGCCCGATGTGTGCGGCGGCAATATCAAACGCGCGCATCGGCAGGCTGTATTACGGTGCCGCAGACCCCAAATCGGGCGGCGTGGCCCAAGGACCGCGTATTTTCAGCCACCCCCAGTGCCACCATAAGCCAGAGGTTTATGACGGCATCGGGGCTGCCGCATCAGAGGCCTTGTTGCGGGATTTCTTTGCCAAAAGACGTGTATGACCGGCGTATGATTTGCGTCTGCCAGAATTTGATCCGTCAAGCGGGCGCAGTCGCGGCTTTGTAAAGGTGCCATGTTGCGTGGCCCAAAATTGGCATCGCGATGAAAAGCCCCAGAAACGCCGGGATCATGGCAAGGATCGTGACCACCCCGATAAACGCGCCCCAGCCAAGATAGATCAGCGGACGCGCGGCGACCGCTTGGACCGATGTGATCATCGCGGTCACAAAATCTACGTCGCGGTCCAGAAACATCGGCATCCCCAGCACCGAGAGCGCGAATGTGAGACCGGCAAAACAGGCCCCGACCGTGCTGCCGAACCCAAGCATCTTGAGCCCGTTTGCGGAAAAATAAACCTCGGTCGAGTTGGACACATTCGTCATCGGCGACAGGCCCAGAAACAGCGCAAAAATCATATGCCCAAGGAAAAACCAGAACAGGAACAAGATCACCAGAATGACCGCGAGCCACGGCAATTGCCCGACCTTATGGGCCCAGACCACGCCTGCGATCTCGCGCAGATCCAATGGCTCACCGGTGCTGCGTCGGCGGCTGGTCTCGTATAGGCCGAGGGCCGCAAAAGCCCCGATCAGCGGAAAGCCCATGACCGCGAGCACCAGCCAGAATGTGGTGCCGGTGGCGGCGGTGATCCAGGCCATGATCAGGCCGACGACGACATAAAAGCTGGCGAAAAACAGACCCGCAAAGGGCGCTGCGCGAAAATCGCGGACCCCTGCGCGCAAACTGTGGCGGATATCAGCGATGGTGATGGGCCGCACCGATGGCGCCCCGTTTGGTCTGTCGTGCATCGCCGGTCCTCCCGAGATTGGCTTGGTTGATTTGACCCTGATTGCCGCAGATTTGCAACACCCAGATCACGCGGCGGGGTGTTTGTGCCTTGGCTTTCCACCTTGGCGGGGCAGCCTGCGATTGCACCCGCGCCGCTGCGGGTTTGAGGTCTTGCGGGGCGGGGGCTGCGGCGTTAAACGAAAGGCCAAAGTTTACCCCTCATTTTGGAGGCATATCATGTCGATCGACACCCAAACCGCCCGCCGCGTGGCCAAATTGGCCCGTATCAAGGTCGAAGATGACGCCTTGCCCGCTTTGGCGCAGGAATTTTCCGCGATTTTGGGGTTTATCGCGCAACTGAACGAAGTGGATGTGGAGGGTATCGAGCCGATGACCTCTGTGACGCCGCAACGCTTGAAACGCCGCGTCGATGTGGTGAATGATGGTGACCAGCAGGCCGCGGTATTGAAGAATGCGCCTGATGCCCGCGAAGGGTTTTTTGCTGTCCCGAAGGTGGTTGAATAATGTCTGATCTGTCCAAACTCACGATTGCCACGGCCCGCGACAGCCTGCGCCGCGGCGAGGTTTCATCCGTCGAATTGACCAATGCCTATCTGGATGCGATTGCAGGCTCGACCAAGCTGAACGCATTTGTGCATCACACGCCAGATGTTGCAAAAGTGCAAGCCGAGGCCGCAGATCAGCGTATCAAGGCGGGTGATGCGCCTGATATGTGCGGTATTCCCCTGGGCATCAAGGATCTGTTCTGCACCAAGGGTGTGGCTTCACAGGCCGCATCTGGCATCCTTGAAGGCTTCAAGCCCGCGTATGAAAGCACCGTCACAACCCAGTTGTTTGACGCAGGTGCCGTGATGCTGGGCAAGCTGAACATGGACGAATTTGCGATGGGATCGTCAAATGAGACATCGGTCTATGGCGATGTTGTGAACCCGTGGAAAGTGGACGATCGCAACCTGACGCCGGGGGGCTCTTCAGGTGGGTCGGCCGCGGCGGTGGCGGCTGATTTGTGTTTGGGTGCGACAGGCACCGACACAGGTGGGTCGATCCGCCAACCTGCGGCGTTTACGGGGATTACCGGCATCAAGCCGACCTATGGCCGCGTGTCGCGCTGGGGTGTTGTGGCGTTTGCGTCCTCGCTGGATCAGGCGGGTCCGATGACCAAAGACGTGCGTGATGCCGCGATTATGCTGGAGGCGATGTGTGGGCACGACCCCAAGGACAGCACAAGCATGGATATGGCGGTGCCGCATTTCGAGGCCGCGTTGACCGGCGATATTCGTGGCAAAGTTATTGGGATCCCAAAAGAATATCGCATGGACGGGATGCCTGCCGAGATCGAGACATTGTGGGCCGATGGCACGGCGATGTTGAAAGATGCGGGCGCGGAAGTGCGCGATATTTCCTTGCCGCACACCAAATATGCGCTGCCGGCTTATTATGTGATTGCGCCTGCCGAGGCCTCGTCGAATTTGGCGCGCTATGACGGGGTGCGCTTTGGCCATCGCGCCAAACTGGCCGCCGGTGATGGCATCACGGAAATGTATGAAAAGACCCGCGCCGAAGGCTTTGGCGCCGAGGTGCAGCGCCGTGTGATGGTGGGCACCTATGTGTTGTCGGCGGGGTTTTATGACGCCTATTATAACCGCGCGCGCAAGGTGCGCGCCTTGATCAAGCGCGATTTTGATCAGGTGTTTGCGGCGGGAGTGGATGCGATTTTGACGCCAGCGACGCCTTCGGCGGCATTTGGGCTGGGTGAGATGGTTGATGCGGACCCGATCCAGATGTATCTGAATGATGTGTTTACGGTGACGGTGAATTTGGCGGGTTTGCCCGGCATTGCGGTGCCGGCAGGGGTTGACGCAAAGGGCTTGCCGCTGGGGCTGCAATTGATTGGTCGTCCGTGGGAAGAGGGCGATTTGCTGAATGTCGCTTATGCGTTGGAACAGGCGGCGGGTTTTGTAGCCAAGCCGCAAAAGTGGTGGTAGGGCCTGCCTGACCGCTAGATGAAGAGGGAATTGCTGTGAAAACTGCTGGATTTGCGTTTGTCGGAATGTTGTTTGTGCAGGCCTGCACGCCGCCGGTGCCTGCAAGTAATGCAGGTCCGGGATTTAATGACTACGCCAATTACGAGTTGGAACGCGCCCGCCGCGAGGTGGCTGTGACCGGATTCGGGGCGCCATTGGCGGCCCCTGCGCCTGTGCAAACGAATGCGATCGGGGCCGGGGATCTGGCGGCTGCGGGCATCGGTCAGCGGGCCGCGTTGGGGGCGCCGTTGTCGGCACTGTCGCCCGAGGCACAAAGCGCGACGGCACCGTCTACGCCTTCTCTGGCCCAAACGGGCACTGTGGGCAATGCGCAGAATATTGATGCGGTTCCGGCCCGCACGGATGCCCAACAGGCTGCTGCCCTCAGGCGAGCGCAAACCTTCACGGTGCCGCCCCCCCCTACGGATGCCAAAGTGAATATTATCGGCTATGCCCTGAATGCGCCCAATGTGAAGGGCCAGGAATGGTATTCACGGTCGCTGTTTTCCGGTCAGGGCCGTTTTGAACGCAACTGTCAGAAATATGCCTCTGCGGATGCCGCCCAGATTGATTTCCTGGCGGCTGGTGGCCCCGAGAGGGACCGCAAGGGCATTGATCCCGATGGCGACGGCTTTGCCTGCGGCTGGGACCCCGCGCCGTTTTTGTCGGTGGCTGGCCGCTGACTGCGCTGACCCATCCGTCGCCTAATTTCGGGCCGCGTCGGGGCGATGTGACCCCTGATCTGATTGTGCTGCATTATACCGCGATGACCTCGGCGCGGGCTGCGTGCCGCACGCTGTGCAATCCTGAAAATGAAGTCTCTGCGCATTATCTGATTGCTGAAAGTGGCGCGGTGATGTCGCTGGTGGCCGAAGAGATGCGCGCGTGGCATGGCGGTGCGGGGCGCTGGGGTGATGTGGTGGATGTGAACAGCCGCTCGATCGGGATCGAGCTTGCCAATGACGGGGTCTCGCCGTTTTCCGCCCCTTTGATGAACAGTCTGACCGGGTTGATCGGCGCGATCATGGCGCGTTGGGGTATTCCTGCGCACCGTGTGATTGGCCATTCGGATATGTCGCCGGGCCGCAAGATTGACCCCGGTGTGCGGTTTGATTGGCGCCGTTTGGCGCGCGAGGGGGTGAGCGTTTGGCCGCAGGCGGGGCAGAGTGCACCCCCCGAAAGCTTTGCGCAACTGATGGCGCGCTTTGGCTATACTGCCACGCAGGATGCGGATTTGCTGCTGGAGTGTTTTCGCCGCCGGTTTCGACCCCACGCTGTGGGATCGCTTGATGCTGCCGATCTGGCGATGATTGCCGATCTGGCGCAGCGTTTTCCCGTTGACCAAACTGCACCCACCGCTTAGGCGATGATTTGCGCGGGTGGTTGGATGATCGCGGGGTGGTAACGCTTCGAGGAAAGTCCGGACTCCATGAAAAGCACGGTGCTGGTTAACGGCCAGCGGGGGTAACCCCAGGGATAGCGCCACAGAGAACAGACCGCCTGCTATATGTAGGTCAGGGTGAAACGGTGGGGTAAGAGCCCACCGCGGATGTGGCAACACAGACGGCACGGCAAGCCCCACCGGGAGCAATGCCAAATAGGGGCTTTGTGTGGGCAACCACAGGGACGCTTGAACCCGAGAAGCCCGGGTTGGCAGCTAGAGGCCGGTTGGTAACAATCGGTCCAGATGAATGATCATCTCGGGGCAGCAATGCCCTAGACAGAATCCGGCTTACAGGCCACCCGCGCAACTTTCGGCCTGTAATCGCGCTTTGCGGTTGACTCGCAGGGTGGCGGTTGTAAAAGGCAGCAGATATATGAAGTCATGCGCTGTGCCGATGATGGCCCGCACTCCAGGAGATATGAGATATGGCGAAGCCAACCACAATCAAAATCCGCCTGAACTCCACTGCGGGGACCGGCCATTTTTACGTCACAAAGAAAAACGCACGCACCATGACCGAGAAGATGACGGTCAACAAGTATGATCCGGTTGTGCGCAAGCATGTTGAATACAAGGAGGGCAAGATCAAGTAATTGATCGCCACTTGAACGGTTTGAGGGTCGCACAGAGATGTGCGGCCCTTTTGCGTTGTGGGGCTATGTGAGGGCCGCGGCGCAAATGAAAAGGGCCAGTGTTTCCACCGGCCCTTTCACGTATGTCAAGCTGTTGAGGCTTGGTGTTATTCGCGTCCACCCATGAACATCAGCAGGAACTGGAACATGTTGATGAAGTCGAGATACAGGTTCAGCGCGCCCATGATGGCCGATTTGCCAAGCCATTCGCTGTCGTTATTTGCGGCGTGCGCGATGTAGTCGGTCTTGATCTTTTGCGTGTCATAGGCTGTGAGGCCCGCAAAGATCAGCACGCCCAAACCGGATACCGCGAACATGATTGCAGGTGACTGCAGCCAGATATTCACGATCATCGCCACGATCAGGCCAATGACGCCCATGATCAGGAAGGAGCCCCAAGCGGAGATGTCTTTCTTTGTGGTGTAGCCGTAAAGCGACAGACCTGCGAAGGCGATGGATGTCACAAAGAAGGTCTGCGCGATCGAGATACCGGTGTAGACCGCGAAGATATACGAAAGTGACAGGCCCATTGCCGCAGCAAAGGTGTAGAAGAACAGCTGTGCGCCGGCGGCGGACATACGGTTAATCATCGCGCCAAACATGAAGATCATGCCAAGCGGTGCAAACAGCGCAATCCAGCCAAGGATATTCGGGCGCATCGTGTCAGGATTGCGGAAGATGGCAAGCAAGTCCGGGTTCGAGCCGATTGCCCATGCGACGGCAAAGGTGATCAACATACCTACGGACATTGTGCCGTAAACCTTGTTCATGTGGGCACGCAATCCCGCATCGATTTCTGCGGTGCGCACGGCGCCCGACGTGCGGATCGTGTCAAATTGAGCCATTACAGACCTCCAGTTATACAAGTGGGTCCCATTCAAGGCACCCTCGGGATCGATATTGGCATATGTGGGCCCGATTTCAAGGTGAGAGCCTATGCAAAAATGCGGATTTTTGCCGATAGTGTCATGTTATTCCTGCCAATGGTCCGGCACGTCCCAGAGCGGCTTGCGCGCCTCGGCGTCTGCTTGGGCTTTACTGAACCCGATATCGGCCAGGTGTTGCGCGTTGAGCTTGCGCAGGGCGCGCCGCGAGCGGGCCAAGTTTCTGAAAGACATAAATTTTTTACCCCACGATGTGCGGCGGGCGGGGGCGCGGCAGGTCTCTGTGCTGATATAGGTCAGCCTGCGCTGCGGCAGGTGGTGTCGGCCTAAGGGCGCATCGTGACCACAACCTTGCCGGTGGATGTGCGCGTGCGCAGCAGATCAAGCGCCTCGCCTGCGCGGTCCAATGGGAGCGTATGGCTGATATGCGGCTGCAATTGGCCCGCCGCAAACATATCCATCAGCACTTTGATGCTGTCCATCACCAGATCGGGGCGGAATTTCAGGTAGCCGCCCCAATAGAACCCCAGCACATCGATGTTTTTCACAAGGATGATATTGGCCGGAATGGGCGGAATATCGCCGCTGGCAAAGCCGATCACAATGATGCGGCCCTTGCGGTTTGTCGCCCGCATCGCGGCCTTGAAGCTGTCGCCGCCCACCGGATCATAAACCACATCGGCGCCGCCAAGCGCCTTGACGGCGGCGGTGATGTCTTGGGTATCGCTGTCGATCAGATGGTCGGCACCTGCTGCGCGCACAACCGCCAGTTTATCCGCCCCGCGCGCCACCCCGATCACGGTGGCCCCCAGCGCCTTGCCGATTTCCACTGCCGTCAAGCCGACACCGCCCGCGGCCCCCAGCACAAGCAGCGTCTCGCCGCGTTGCAGGCGCGCGCGGTCGGTCAGCGCCAGATGCGAGGTGCCGTAGGCCACATAAAACCCCGCCGCGACGTCATCCGACATGGTGTCGGGCACCGGCAGGCAGGTCGCGGCCTCAAAAACCCCGCGCTGCGCCAGCCCGCCCGACCCGCCAAAGACCGCAACACGGGTGCCAATGGGCGGCGTTGTGACACCTTTACCTTGTGCCAAAACGGTGCCGCAGACCTCCATGCCCAACACAAAGGGTGGGGTGGGCGTGTCCTGATAGGTGCCCTTGGCCATCAACAGATCGGCGAAATTCAAGCCACATGCGTGAATGTCCAACAAAACCTCTCCCGCTAGGGGCGAGGGAGTGGCGATGTCGGCAAGCGCGGGTTCGGCCCGGAAACCAGTGACTTGAAAGGCGCGCATGATTTGGAATCCTTGCAATTTTTACAGATATTGCGACCGCTTGTGCCGATTTTCACCGCAAGAGGCAAACCCCATGAAGCAATATTTAACACTTGTCGGGCAGTTTTTCGGCGATTGACCTGTCTTTAAGGTCAGGTCGGCGCTTGCAACCGTTGCGTGTTAAGTCAGTTGGGTGTCAGACATGCTTTGACGGTATGCTGTGCAACTGATCTCGACGCGCACGCCGGCCGTAATAGGTATGGATGATAGGAGTTCCCATGAAACATTTGGTCGACGTACATGTCGGAAAACGCATTCGCCAACGTCGGTGGATGAACGGCACAACACAGCAGCAATTGGCGCAAGCCGTTGGGATCAAGTTCCAGCAGATCCAGAAATACGAGACCGGCATGAACCGCGTCAGCGCCTCGCGCTTGTGGGATATTGCCCATGTCCTGTCGGTGCCCGTGTCGTTCTTTTTTGAAGGGTTGGAGACAGTCGCAGACGGCGCCCAATCCGGTCAGGTGCCCGGTGATGTGCTGACCGATAAAGAGGCGTTGGATTTGCTGCGCTCGTATTACGCGATCCCTGAAAACCAGCGCCGCCGCCTGTTTGATCTGGCGCGCGTGTTGAGCGAAGCGGCGTAACGTCCCTTGACCCCTTGGTGCGGTCCACGTTACCGATTGACGTAAATCGAGACGACAGTAAGGGGCCCTGCGATGCGACCGGATGATGCGACACAGACCGATCTGATCAGGGTCGCACATCTGCTGGCGGATGCGGCGCGCGTCGAAACATTGCGCCTGTTTCGTGTTGGCGGATTGGTGGCAGATGACAAAGCGGCCGCGGGGGTGTTATTTGACCCCGTGACCGAGGCCGACCGCGCCGCAGAGCAGGCGATGCGCGCCATATTGGTCGCCGAGCGCCCCGACGACGGCATTGTCGGCGAAGAGTTTGGCACCAAGGCGGGCACCTCCGGTTTGACTTGGGTTCTGGACCCGATCGACGGCACCCGCGGCTATATCAGCGGCACGCCCACGTGGGGTGTTTTGATTGCGATCTCGGATGCAACCGGCCCGATTTTCGGGATTATCGACCAGCCTTACATTGGTGAGCGTTTCATTGGTGGGTTCGGGCGGGCAGACTTGACCGGCCCACATGGCACTGTGCCGCTGGCGACCCGCAAACGGCGGATTTTTGCAGAAGCCACGTTGCTGTCGACCTTTCCCGAGGTGGGCACAGCATTGGAGCGTCGTGCTTTTGAGGCGGTGTCGAAAGCCGTGAAGCTGACCCGTTTTGGCATGGATTGCTATGGCTATGCACTGTTGGCGGCGGGGCAAGTGGATCTGGTGATCGAGGCGGGATTGCAGCCCTATGATATTCACGCGCCGATTGCGGTGATCAAGGCGGCGGGCGGCATTGTGTCGAACTGGCAAGGTGGTGCTGCGCATCATGGCGGGCGGGTGATTGCGGCGGCCAATGCCGATATCCATGCGGTCGCTTTGGCGGCGTTGCAGGAGGTCGTGGATGGCTGATACGGTTTTGCGCGCTGCGGATGTCGTGCTGACGATGGACGATGCACGCAGCCGGTTGCGCGGGGTCGATATCCATATCAAAGATGGTGTGATTGCCGCGATCGGCGATCAACTGGACGTTGCAGGCGCGCGCAATGTTACTGTGGCGGGCTGCGTGATCAGCCCTGGTCTGGTCAATACCCATCACCATTTGTATCAAACCCTGACCCGCGCTGTGCCCGGTGGGCAGGACGCGTTGCTTTTTGGCTGGTTGCAAACGCTCTATCCGATCTGGGCGCGCTTTGGCCCCGAAGAAATGTTCACCTCGGCGCAGGCGGGTTTGGCGGAACTGGCCTTGTCGGGCTGCACGATGACATCGGATCATTTGTATTTATATCCCAACGGGTCGCGTCTGGATGACACCATTGCGGCGGCAACGGAGGTGGGGTTGCGGTTTCACCCGACGCGGGGTGCGATGAGCATCGGGGTCAGTGACGGCGGTTTACCGCCCGATGCCCTGGTCGAGAAAGAAGCCGCGATCCTTGAGGATTGCATTCGGGTCATTGACGCGTTTCACGACCCGTCCGAGGGCGCGATGGTGCGCGTCGGCGTAGCCCCGTGTTCGCCGTTTTCGGTCAGCCGTGATTTGATGCGAGAGGCTGCGATTCTGGCCCGCGACAAGGGCGTGATGTTGCATACCCATCTGGCCGAGAACGACGAGGATATCGCCTATAGTCTTGAAAAATTCGGCTGTAGGCCCGGCCAGTATGCCGAAGATCTGGGCTGGACCGGTGATGATGTCTGGCACGCGCATTGTGTCAAACTTGATGCTCAAGAGATTGATCTGTTTGCCAAATCCCGCACCGGCGTGGCGCATTGTCCGTGTTCCAATTGCAGATTGGGATCGGGGATAGCCCCCGTGCGCCATATGCGTGATGCGGGTGTAAAGGTGGGCTTGGGCGTGGACGGATCGGCCAGTAATGACACCGGCAATCTGATCGGCGAGGCGCGCCAGACATTGCTATTGCAAAGGGTGCAAAACGGCGCTGATGCCATGTCGGCGGACGAGGCGCTGTTTATCGCCACACGCGGCGGGGCGCAGGTTTTGGGCCGCTCGGATGTGGGGCAAATTGCCGTGGGGCAGCGCGCCGATATCGCGGTCTGGGACGCGGGCGGGGTCGAATCTGCGGGGTCTTGGGACCCTGCGGCGCTGGTTTTGGCCGGTCCCGGCAAAGTGCGTGACTTGTTTGTCGAGGGCCGCCATGTTGTCGCCGGTGGCATGATGACCACGATTGATCTAACAATGGTAATTGCAAAGCAGAACCGCTTGGCGCGCGCCTTGATGGAGAGCTGACCACGATGCGCATTCTTGGCCTGCTGTTGGGATTAAGCGCTTGCGTTGTGGTCCCTGTGCCACTGCCTGTGATGACGATATCACAGCCGCAAGTGCGGACTTTGGCGGCGAATGTGGCCCCTGACGCGGGCTTTGACGCGAGCTTTCAGGCGGTGCGCAGCACGCCGATCCGCTATAACGCGCAACTCGGCGCAATCGCAAAAGCCCACGCCGCCGATATGGAGGCGCGCAATTACTTCGATCACGTCTCCCCCGAGGGGCTGCGCGCCAGTGACCGCGCTGCCGCGCGCGGTATCCCGGGGTGCGGTATCGGCGAGAACATCGGGCAGGGGCAGAAGTCGTCAGCAGAGGTGTTTGCGGCCTGGATGAACTCCGCGCCGCACCGCAAGAATATGCTGGACCCGCGCATGGCCAGTTACGGGTTTGCAGGGGTCGGCGAATCCTGGGTTTTGGTGTTTTACGCGCCCTGCTAGGCGACCCGTTGGCCCGCAACCCAGACATCTGCGATGGCGCGGTCATCGCCCATCATGATCGTCGGAAACAGCGCGTCCCAGATGTCGGTGGCCCGCGCGTGGCGCTGGGCGATGGCGGGGGTCGAGGCAAGATCAAGCACCGTGATATCAGCCGCCGCCCCTGCGCCCAAATGCCCGATTTGCCCCGCCATATGAAGCGCTTGCGCGGATCCTTCGGTGGCCATCCAGATCAGTTGCGCAGGGTGCAGGGCGGTGCCGCGCAACTGGCCGATCTCATAGGCGGCAGCCATGGTGCGCAGCATTGAAAACGACGACCCGCCGCCGGTATCAGTGGCAAGCCCCGTGCGGATACCCCGCGCGGCCAGCCCCAGCGTGTCAAATAGCCCCGACCCGATAAAGGTATTCGAGGTCGGGCAATGCACGACGGCACCGCCGACCTCTGCCAGCCGGTCGATCTCGCGGTTCTCGAGGTGGATCGCGTGCCCGTAAAGCCCGCGTGCGCCCAGCAGCCCATGTGCTTCATAGGTGTCCAGATAGTCGCGCGCATCAGGGAACAGCGATTTGACCCAAGTGATTTCAGCGTGCTGCTCGGACAGGTGGGTTTGCATCAAACACGCGGGGTATTCGGCCCAAAGCGCGCCCAAGGCGGACAGTTGATCGGGTGTGGAGGTTGGAGAAAACCGCGGCGTGATCGCGTAAGTCGCGCGGCCCACCCCCTGCCATTTTTCCAGCAGCGCCTTGCTGTCGTCATAGGCTGATTGCGCGGTATCGAGCAATGTGTCGGGCGCATTGCGGTCCATGCAGGTTTTGCCGCCCACCACGGCCATATTGCGCGCGGCGGCTGCGGTGAAATAGGCGTCCACGCTGGCGGGATGGATGGTGCAAAAACTGGTCAGCGTTGTGGTGCCGTGCGACAGCGCCAAATCCATCGTGCACCCTGCAACCTCGGCGGCATAGACCGGATCACCAAAGCGGGATTCCTCGGGGAATGTATAGGTGTTGAGCCAGTCGATCAGTTGCTTGCCCCAGCTCGCGATCATCGCGGTTTGCGGGTAGTGCATATGCGCGTCGACAAAGCCTGCGATGATCAGTTTGTCGCCGTAATGCGTGATTTGCGCGTCGGGGTGGGCGGTGCAAAGTGTCGCGCCGTCACCGACGTGGCTGATCATCCCGTCAGCGATCAAAACGCCGCCTGCGCTATTGGTTTGCACGCAAGCCTGCCAGTTGCTGGACAGCGCATTGCCGGTGAACGCGAGGGTGTGGCCCAAGAGGATGTGTTTTGTCATGGCGCCACAGTATTGTGCTGCGCGGCTGGATGTAAATTGCCAAAAACCCTGCGCCCGTGCTTGTGCGAAACCTGCAAGCCGCTATGTTGCATCACAGTGACCGGAGGGTGCCATGGTAGACGATATCGACGACATCGAAGAAGAAGCTTTTGGCATTACCGACCGGATTATTGCGGAGGTTTTAGAGGCTGTTGCGGCGCAGGATGCAGACCGCATCGATGCAATTCTCGATCCGCTGCACGCCGCTGATATTGCCCACCTGATCGAGCTGATCGACGCCCGCGACAGGCGTGATCTGCTGGCGGTCTGGAAGGGGGGCATGGATGGTGACATCCTGTCGGAGCTGAACGAAAGCCTGCGCGAGCAGATTATCGAAAGCCTTGCGCCCGCGGAATTTGCCGAAGCGGTGCGAGAGCTGGAGACCGACGATGTTGTTGATCTGGTCGAGTATCTTGATGACGCCCAGCAAGAGGCAGCGTTGGATGCGCTGGATGCGGGCGACCGTGTTGCTGTCGAGCAGGCGCTGTCTTACCCCGAGGAATCGGCAGGCCGCCATATGCAGTCCGAACTGGTCCGCGCGCCCGAACACTGGCTGGTTGGCGATGCGATTGATTATCTGCGGTCGGATGTGGTGTTGCCCGATCAGTTTTATCATATCATATTGGTTGATCCGCGCCTGAAAGCGGTGGGCTATGTCACGCTGGGCCGGTTGTTGTCGTCGCGCCGCAACGTGCCGCTGGTCGATATCGTCGAGGATACCTTTCGCACATTCCATGTCGAGCAAGACGTGGAGGAGGTCGCCCAGGCGATCAACCACTACCACATGATTACCGCGCCCGTGGTGGACGACGACGACCGGATTGTCGGTGTGATCACAATTGATGACGCGATGGCGTTTCTGGAAGAAGAGGCCGAAGAGGATATTTTGCGTCTGGCCGGTGTCGGCGAAGGCTCGTTGTCGGACCGCGTGCTGGAGACCACCCGTCAGCGGTTTCCGTGGTTGGCGGTGAATTTGGCGACGGCGATTTTTGCCTCGATGGTGATCTCGCTGTTCGAGGGCACGATCCAAAGTCTGGTGGCCTTGGCGGTGTTGATGCCGATTGTGGCCTCGATGGGCGGCAATGCGGGCACCCAGTCGCTGACCGTGGCGGTGCGCGCGATGGCGACCCGCGATCTGACCGCGGCCAACGTCTGGCGGGTGATCCGCCGAGAGGCCTTGGTCGGGTTGATCAACGGCGCGATCTTTGCGGTTGTGATGGGGGGGGTGGGCATCTTCTGGTTCGGCTCGCCGATGTTGGGGGCGGTGATCGGGGTCGCGATGGTGATCAATATGGTGGTGGCGGGGCTGGCGGGCACGATGGTGCCTGTGATGCTGGAACGGGTCGGGGTTGACCCTGCGCTGGCCTCTGGGGCCTTTGTGACAACCGTGACGGATGTTGTTGGTTTCTTTGCATTTTTGGGATTGGCGGCACTATGGCTACTTTGACGCAGGCAAAGGCGGCAGCGCGGGCCGAGGCCTTTGCGCGCCGCAAGTTGGCCTATGAGATGGGGCAGGGCACAGCGGCGCATTTGTCGAGCGTGTTGGCGGGACACCGGGGCGTGTCCCTTGCAGGCTATATGGCGATGCGCACCGAGATTGATCCTGTCGCCGCGATGCAAGAGGCCGCCGCACACGGGCCGGTGGGTGTGCCGGTGATCATGGGTGCGGGCCAACCGCTAAAATTCCGCACCTGGGACCCTGATTGCGTGATGATCAAGGGTGATTTTGGCGCCTTGATCCCCGAGACCGGCGATTGGATGGAGCCCGAGATACTGATCGTGCCGCTGGTGGCGTTTGACCGCAAGGGCGGGCGTCTGGGGTATGGCGGCGGGTTTTATGACCGCACGCTTGAGATGCTGCGCGCCAAACGGCCCACGCTGGCGATTGGCTTTGCCTACGCCCAACAAGAGGCGGATGGATTGCCGCTCGAGCCAACCGATCAGCCGCTCGATTTGATCGTGACCCAGAACGGTATATTGACCCCATGAGAGCGGCGAAAATTTCTGCTAGAACAAACCTGCGCCAAGCCGTAACAGGGGCGCTATGAAAATACTATTCCTAGGTGATGTGATGGGCCGCGCGGGCCGTCAGGCGGTGGTGGACCATCTGCCGCGTTTGCGCAAAGACTGGCGGCTGGATTTTGTCGTGGTCAATGGCGAAAACGCCACCGGCGGCATGGGGTTGTCGGGCGCGCACGCCAAGGTCCTGCTGGATGCCGGCGCAGATGCGCTGACGCTGGGGGACCATGCGTTTGATCAAAAAGACATGCTGTCGCTTGCCGCCACCGAGCCGCGGATCATCCGCCCGCTGAATTTTTCCAAGGCTGCACCCGGTGTGGGTGCGCGGGTCTTTACGGCCACCAATGGTCGCAAGGTTCTGGTCGCGCAAGCGCTGGGCCAGGTGTTTATGAAGCGTCCCTTTGACGATCCGTTTTCGGCGCTGGACGCGGTGATGCGGCAATATCCGATGGGCGGGGCGGTGCAGGCAAGCCTGATTGATATCCACTGCGAAGCCACATCTGAGAAGATGGCCGTGGGGCATTTTTGCGACGGGCGCGCCAGCATTGTGGTCGGCACCCATACCCATGTGCCCACAGCCGATGCGATGATTTTGCACGGCGGCACCGCGTATCAATCGGACGCGGGCATGTGCGGTGATTACAATTCGGTCATTGGCATGGATAAGGTCGAGCCCTTGCGCCGCTTTATCACCGGGATGCCCAAAGAGAGGTTCACCCCTGCCGCATCCGAGGCCACGCTATCGGGGTTATATGTGGAAACCGACGACCGCACGGGCAAAGCAACCCGTGTAGAGATGGTGCGCCAAGGGGGCCGTCTGGCACCTGCGGGTCCGGCGGCTGGTGCATAACGGTGCTGGCCGGTAGGATAGTGGCATGAACGCGTTTTTTGCCCTTGGTCAAAGCACATCCGCCTGGCTGACGCTAGGCGTGGTCGGTGTGATGTTTGTGATGTTCCTGCGCGAGACATTTCCCACCGAAGTCGTGGCCATGGTGGGCGTGTCGGTGTTGCTGGTCACGGGGGTGTTGTCGTATGACGATGCGGTGCTGGCGCTGGCCAACCCTGCGCCGTGGACGATTGCGGCGATGTTTATCATTGTGGGCGCGCTGGTGCGCACCGGCGCGCTGAATGCCATGACCCAAGTGGCCGAACGGCAGGCCAAGGTGAACCCCGCGCGCGCCATCGCTGGCGCGCTGTTGTTTGTGGCCTTTGCCAGCGCGATCATGAACAACACACCGCTGGTGGTTGTGATGATACCGGTCTTTGTGCAGCTGGCGCGCACGCTGGGCACCTCGGCGTCCAAGCTGTTGATCCCGCTGAGTTATGCCGCGATTGTCGGCGGCACGATGACCCTGCTGGGCACCTCGACCAACTTGCTGGTGGACGGTGTGGCGCGCGCCGCTGGCATGGAACCGTTTGGCATATTGGAAATTCTGCCGGTGGGACTTGTGGTGGTCAGCTGGACGTTTTTCTATCTGTATTTTGCGGGCCCGCGCCTGCTGCCTGACCGGTCAAGCATGGCGACGCTCTTGTCGGACCGCTCCAAGATGCGGTTTTTTGCAGAAGCAGTCATTCCGCCCGAAAGCAACCTTGTGGGCCGCGAGGCGCTGTCGGTGCAATTGTTCAAACGCGAGGGCGTGCGGCTGATTGATATTGTGCGCGGCGACGCGTCCCTGCGCCGCAATATGCAAGGGGTGTTGTTGCAGGTCGGCGACCGCGTGATTTTACGCACCGCGATGGCCGAGTTGTTGTCTTTGCAAGCCACGCCGGAATTGCGCCGCGTCGATCAGGTTTCGGCTGTGGAAACCACGACCGTAGAGGTCCTGATCACGCCGAACTGCAAGATGGTGGGCCGGACTTTGGGGTCGCTGCGCCTGCGCCGCCGCTATGCGGTCTATACGCTGGCGGTGCACCGGCGTGACACCAATATCGGTCGCCAGATGGACAATCTGATTGTGCGCGTGGGCGACACGCTGCTGTTGGAGGGGACGCAGGATGACATCGCGCGGCTGGCCTCTGATATGAACCTCGGCGATGTTTCGGTGCCCTCTGAACGCGCATATCGCCGTAACCGTGCCCCTGTGGCGATTGGCACGCTTTTGGCGGTTGTGGTGCTGGCTGCGCTGAATGTGGCGCCGATTCTGCTGTTGGCGATGGTGGGCGTGACGGTTGTGTTGACCACCGGCTGCATTGATGCCGACGAGGCGTTTTCGTATATTGAGGGCCGCCTGCTGGCGTTGATTTTCGCGATGCTGGGGGTGGGAGCGGCGCTGCAATCCTCGGGCGCTGTGGCGATGATCGCGGATACGCTGGCACCCTATATGTCGGTTTTGCCGTCGTTCTTTGTGGTGCTGGGGGTCTATTTGCTGGCCTCCATTTTGACCGAAATGGTCAGCAACAATGCGGTGGCCGTGGTGATGACGCCGATTGCCATCGGGCTGGCGACATCATTGGGCGTTGATCCGCGCCCGCTGGTGGTGGCGGTGATGATTGCGGCAAGCGCCAGTTTTGCCACGCCGATCGGCTATCAGACCAATACGCTGGTGTTCGGGCCGGGAGGCTATAAGTTTTCGGACTTTTTGCGCATCGGGGTGCCGCTGAACCTGTCGCTGGCCCCGATTGTCAGTTTTGTGATCCCGATGATCTGGCCGCTGTGAATTAGACCGCGACTGGCGGCTTGATCTGCCCCCTTGTGTTGGCGTAAGACACGCCAAATATGAAACGATAGGATAGATTATGGCTGGCCACTCCAAATGGGCAAATATTCAGCACCGCAAAGGGCGTCAGGACAAATTGCGGTCCAAGCTGTTTTCAAAGCTTGCCAAGGAAATCACCGTGGCCGCCAAGATGGGCGACCCTGATCCTGACAAGAACCCGCGGTTGCGCATGGCCGTGAAAGAGGCCAAATCGGTCTCTGTGCCCAAGGATGTGATTGATCGCGCGATCAAGAAGTCACAGGGCGGTGACGCCGAGAACTACGACGAGATCCGCTATGAAGGCTACGGGCCGAACGGTGTGGCGGTGATTGTCGAGGCAATGACCGACAACAAGAACCGCACGGCGTCCACGGTGCGTTCGACGTTTTCCAAAAACGGCGGCAATCTGGGCGAGACCGGCTCTGTTGGTTTTATGTTCGACCGGGTGGGTGAGGTGATTTATCCGGCCTCGGTGGGTGACGCTGACACGGTGATGATGGCCGCAATCGAGGCGGGCGCGGATGATGTGCAATCGGACGAGGGCGCGCATGTGATCTACTGCGCCGATACCGATCTGAACGAGGTGGCCACGGCGCTGGAAAAAGAATTGGGCGAAAGCGAAAGCACCAAACTGATCTGGAAGCCGAACCTGAGCACCGAGTTGGACCTTGAGGGGCTGACCAAGCTGATGAAACTGTTGGACCTGCTGGAAGAGGACGATGACGTGCAGCGGGTGACCACCAATTTCGAAGCCTCCGACGATGTGATGGAAGCCTTTGCAAACAGTTGAGATGACGTAGTTTTCAGCAGGGGGGCGTGCCACGGGCGCGCCCTTTTGCACTTGCAGGCTTGCCAAGCGGATCATGGTCTGCGACCGGTAAGGCATGGTAAACACAGCAGCAGATCGCCCCGTTGCAGGGGTCTTGTGGATGGTCGCGACGGGGCTGATGTTCGTGGGCGTCACTGTCATCGTGAAATATGTCGGTAGCGAATTGCCTGCCGCAGAGGGCGCGTTTCTGCGGTATTTGTTGGGGCTGGTGTTCGTGATCCCGATGATCCGCCCGATCATGGCCGCCCATCTGACGCGCAGGCAGGTCAAACTGTTCGCGGCGCGCGGCGTGGTGCATACCGGTGCCGTCATCTTGTGGTTTTATGCCATGTCGCGCATCCCGCTGGCCGAGGTCACGGCGATGAATTACCTGTCGCCGATCTATGTGGCCATCGGTGCCGCGCTGTTTCTGGGCGAGAGCTTGCCGCCGCGCCGCTTGGCCGCTGTGGTGGCCGCATTGATCGGTGCGGTGATCATCCTGCGCCCGGGGATGCGAGAGGTTGATCCGGGTCACATCGCGATGCTGTTTACTGCACTTGGGTTTGCTGCGGGCTATTTGATCGCCAAACAAATGTCGGGCGAGGTCTCGGCGGCGGTGGTGGTTGGCATGTTGTCGATCACGGTGACAATCGGGCTGGCACCCTTTGCCTATGCGGTCTGGGTCACGCCGACGCTTGCGCAAGTGGGATGGATGTTTCTTGTCGCCTGTTTTGCCACTGCGGGGCATTACGCGATGACGCTGGCCTTTGCCGCCGCCCCGCTGACGGTCACGCAGCCGGTGACGTTTTTGCAGTTGGTGTGGGCGGTCGCGTTGGGTGCGTTGCTCTTTGGCGAGGGGATTGACGGTTGGGTGATCCTGGGCGGTGCGATTATCATGGCGTCGGTGAGTTTTATTACATGGCGCGAGGCCGTGGCGCGGCGCGCGATTACCCCTGCGGTGGCCCAGACAAAAGGGTGAGTTGCGATCACAGATCACAAGCCTCCGGCGGGGATATTTGCAAACCAAAGAGGCGGCAGATTTTTATTGATTGACCAGTCAATAAAGAATAACTTGCGTCATCTGCAAGGGAGTCTGATATGCCAAAAGTGGGAATGGAACCGATCCGCCGTGACGCATTGGTGCGGGCAACAATTGCGGAAATCGGCGAAGCAGGGTCACTGGATGTGACGGTCAGCCGTATTGCCAAGCGAGCGGGCATGTCATCTGCGCTGGCGCATCATTATTTTGGCGGCAAGGATCAGATATTCGAGGCGGCGATGCGCCAAATCCTGCGCGATTATAGTGCAGAGGTGCGGATGGCACTGCTGGGGGCGGTTGGTCCTGCGGCCCGCGCCCGCGCCATTGTGCGCGCCAATTTTGCTCAATCCTGTTTTGATCCTGCGGCGGTGTCTGCATGGATGACGTTTTATGCGCAGGCGCAAACCAACCCCGCCGCGCTGCGTTTGCTTCATGCCTATCAGCGGCGGTTGCGGTCGAATTTGAGCCATGCGTTGCGCCCGATCTGTGATGATCCGCGCGGGGTGGCCGATACCATGGCGGCGCTCATCGACGGGCTTTATATTCGCGCGGCGTTAACCGCGCCTGACGCCGATCCGCAGGGGGCTGCACTGGCCGCTTTGACCACATTGACAAAGGGCGCCGCATGACCAAGCCAAACATCCTGATTATTATGGTGGACCAGTTGAACGGGACGTTGTTTCCTGATGGTCCTGCTGGTTGGCTGCACGCGCCGAACCTGAAAAAGCTGGCGGCACGGTCCACGCGGTTCGCCAACGCCTACACCGCATCCCCGCTTTGCGCGCCGGCCCGCGCGTCGTTCATGTCGGGGCAATTGCCCAGTCGCACAGGGGTCTATGACAACGCCGCCGAGTTCACATCCTCCATCCCGACCTATGCACACCATTTGCGCCGCGCGGGGTATCAGACCTGCCTGTCGGGCAAGATGCATTTTGTCGGCCCCGACCAGATGCACGGGCTGGAAGAGCGGTTGACCACCGATATTTACCCTGCTGATTTCGGCTGGACCCCCGACTACCGCAAGTCCGGTGAGCGCATCGCGTGGTGGTATCACAACATGGGCTCGGTGACGGGCGCCGGCGTGGCCGAGATTACCAACCAGATGGAATATGACGACGAGGTCGCGCATTTTGCAAAGATGAAACTCTATGATCTGTCGCGCGGGGCCGATGACCGGCCTTGGTGCCTGACTGTCAGTTTCACGCATCCGCATGACCCTTACGTTGCGCGCAAGAAATATTGGGATCTGTATGAGGACTGCGCGCATCTGATGCCCGAGATCGGTCCGATCCCCTATGTCGACCAGGACGCCCATTCGCAGCGCATTCTGGACGCCAATGACCGCGACAACTTCAATATCACCGACGATCATATCAAACGCGCACGCCGCGCCTATTTCGCCAATATCTCCTATATCGACGACAAGGTGGGCGAGATTTTGCAGACGTTGGAAGACACCCGCCAAGAGGCCACGATTCTGTTTGTCTCGGATCACGGCGATATGCTGGGCGAACGTGGGCTGTGGTTCAAGATGTCGTTCTTCGAGGGCGCGTCGCGGGTGCCTTTGATGATTTGCGCGCCTGAAATGACTGCTGGGCTTAACTCCACGCCGGTCAGCAGTGTCGATATCCTGCCGACCCTTTGTGATCTGGCCGGTGTTGATATGTCCGAGATCATGCCGTGGACCGACGGGCAATCGATCGTGTCTTTGGGGCAGGGAGCGGAACGCTCTGAGCCTGTCGCCATGGAATACGCAGCCGAAGGATCCTATGCACCGCTGGTGTCTTTGCGTTATGGCAAATGGAAATTCAACCGCTGCGCGCTGGACCCCGACCAACTGTTCGACCTCGACGCAGACCCGCACGAGCTGACCAATCTGGCCGAGGTGCCCGCGCATAAAGGCACCATCGACCAGCTGCGCGCCAAATCAGAAGCCCGCTGGGACCTTGCTGCCTATGACGCGGCTGTGCGCCACTCCCAAGCCGGGCGCTGGGTCGTCTACGAGGCGCTGCGCAACGGCGCCTATTATCCGTGGGATTACCAGCCGCTCCAAAAAGCGTCCGAGCGTTTCATGCGCAACCATATGGACCTCAACGTGCTTGAGGAAAACAAGCGCTTCCCCAGAAACGAATGACTTGGCGGATAACCCGCATTTTCTATGTCCTTTAAAACTCCCGCCGGAGGCACCATGACCTATCAAACACAACCCACAGCCAGCCATTTTATCGATGGAAAATACGTCGAAGACACGGCGGGTGATCCGATCCCTGTGATCTATCCTGCAACGGGCGAGGTCATTGCGACTGTCTATGCCGCCACCCCTGCGATTATTGATCAAGCGCTAGCTGCGGCCAAGCGTGCAGGTAAAGAATGGGCCGCGATGACAGGCACCGCGCGTGGCCGCATCCTACGCCGCGCCGCTGACATCATGCGGGCGCGCAACCACGATCTATCGGTGTTGGAAACCTTTGACACCGGCAAACCCTATCAGGAAACCAGCGTGGCGGATGCCACATCAGGGGCCGACGCGCTGGAATATTTCGGCGGATTGGCCGCGGCGATCACAGGCGAACACATCCAGTTGGGTGATGATTTTGTCTATACCCGCCGCGAACCCTTGGGCGTTTGTGTGGGCATCGGCGCATGGAATTACCCGACCCAAATCGCCAGTTGGAAAGCCGCCCCTGCGCTGGCTTGCGGCAACACGATGGTGTTCAAACCGTCGGAAACCACGCCGCTTTGCGCGCTCAAAGTTGCAGAAATCCTGTTTGAGGCTGGCGCGCCGGCGGGCGTTTACAATGTCATTCAGGGATATGGCGCGGTGGGTGCCGCGCTGATCACCGACAGCCGCGTGGCCAAAGTGTCGCTCACTGGATCGGTGCCCACAGGGCGCAAGGTTTACGCCGCTGCCGCGACAGGTATTCGCGCCGTCACGATGGAGCTTGGCGGCAAGTCCCCCTTGGTCATCTTCGACGATGCGGATCTGGAGAATGCGGTATCAGGCGCAATTTTAGGCAACTTCTATTCCTCCGGTCAGGTCTGTTCGAACGGCACGCGGGTGTTTGTGCAAAAGGGCATCAAGGAGGCATTCTTGGCGCGTATGGTCGAACGTCTGAAGGGTGTCAAAATGGGTGACCCGCAAGACCCTGACGTGAACTTTGGGCCGATGGTGTCAGAAAAACAGCGCGAGATCGTTGAAGGCTTTATCGCCAAAGGGATCGCTGAAGGTGCGCGTCTTGTGACGGGCGGCAAGGCGGTTGATGGGAAAGGATTTTTCCTTGAACCAACCGTGTTTGCTGACGTGACCGACGATATGACCATTGCGCGTGAAGAGATTTTTGGCCCCGTCATGTCGGTGCTGGATTTCGACACCGAAGATGAGGTGGTGGCACGCGCCAATGACACCGAATATGGCCTTGCTGCTGGCGTCTTCACCGCCGATCTGACCCGCGCGCACCGCATGGTTGCGGGTTTTGAGGCCGGCACCTGCTATATCAACACCTATAATCTGGCCCCTGTCGAGGCGCCTTTCGGTGGCTCCAAACTGTCCGGCGTGGGCCGCGAAAATTCCAAAGCGGCGCTTGAGCATTACAGCCAGATCAAAGGCGTTTATGTTGCCATGGGTGATGTCGAGGCGCCATTTTGAACAGTGATTTGAAGGCTGATTACGTCATCATCGGCGCGGGTTCTGCGGGGTGCGCCATCGCCTACCGCTTGGCGGAAGCGGGCAAGCAGGTTTTGGTCATTGAACACGGTGGATCGGACGTGGGTCCGTTCATCCAGATGCCTGCCGCCCTGTCATATCCGATGAATATGAAAACCTATGACTGGGGGTTGAAATCGGAGCCGGAACCGCATCTGGGGGGCCGCGAAATGGTCACGCCGCGCGGCAAGGTGATTGGCGGGTCGTCCTCGATCAACGGCATGATCTACGTGCGTGGCCATGCGCGTGACTTTGACCATTGGGCCGAAAATGGCGCGCAGGGCTGGGGCTATGCCGATGTGCTGCCCTATTTCAAACGTATGGAAAATTGGCATTCTGGTGGTCATGGTGGCGATAAAGCATGGCGCGGTGATAGTGGCCCGCTGCATATCACCCGCGGCCCGCGAAAGAACCCGCTGACCCAAGCCTTTGTCAAAGCAGGCCAGCAGGCAGGTTATCGTGTGACCGGCGACTATAACGGCGCGCAGCAAGAGGGCTTTGGTCCCTATGATGCGACGATCTGGAAGGGGCGGCGCTGGTCGGCGGCCAACGCCTATCTGCGCCCGGCTCTCAAGCGGCCCAACTGCACATTGACCCGCGCGCTTGCCCGCAAAATCGTAATCAAAGACGGCCGTGCCGTGGGCGTCGAAGTGGCGCGCAAAGGCAAGGTTGAAGTGATCCGCGCCAATGTCGAAGTGATCATCGCGGCCTCCTCGCTAAACTCGCCGAAACTCCTGATGCTGTCGGGTATCGGCCCTGCCGCGCATCTGGCCGAGCACGGCATCGACGTGGTGGCCGACCGTGCCGGCGTGGGGCAAAACCTGCAAGACCATCTGGAGCTATACATTCAGCAGGCCGCGATCAAGCCTGTGTCGTTGTTCAAGCATTGGACCCTCTGGGGCAAGGCCAAGATCGGCGCGCAATGGTTGTTCACCAAAACCGGTCTGGGGGCCTCCAACCAGTTTGAAAGCGCCGGATTTGTGCGCTCGAAGGCGGGGGTCGCATATCCCGATATCCAGTATCATTTCCTGCCGATTGCGGTGCGTTATGACGGGCAGGTCGCTGCCGAAGGGCACGGATATCAGGCGCATGTCGGGCCCATGCGGTCGGTGTCGCGCGGGCAGGTGACGCTCAAATCAAGCGACCCGAAAGATGATCCGCGCATTGAGTTCAACTACATGTCCGACCCGTCCGATTGGGAGGATTTCCGCACCTGCATCCGGCTGACCCGCGAGATTTTCGCGCAAGACGCTTTTGCGCCGTTTCGCGGCGCCGAGATCCAACCGGGTGCGCAAGTGCAGTCTGACGCGGCGCTGGACGACTTTATCCGCGCCCATGTCGAGAGCGCCTATCACCCCTGCGGCACCTGTAAAATGGGCAGTGTTGACGACCCGATGGCGGTGGTTGATTCTGAGTGCCGCGTGATCGGGGTGGCAGGGTTGCGGGTCGCGGATAGCTCTATTTTCCCAAGAATTACAAACGGTAACCTGAACGCGCCGTCGATCATGGTGGGTGAAAAGGCCGCTGATCATATCCTTCGGCGCACACCGCTGCCTGCGGCCAATGATGCACCTTGGATCAACCCCATTTGGCAAACATCGCAGCGCTAGTCAATTTGATAGGGCAAGACGCCGCGCATGTCGGGGTCTACGCGCAAGCGCCGCGCGATCGGTGGAACAGAGCGTTGATGGCACTGTTTGCGTTCGCAAATCCGGCACGAAATGCCGATTGGCGCATAGGCATCTGGCGCGGCGGTATCCATGTGATCGGCGTAAACCAAGGCATTTGCGTGACGCACTTCGCAGCCCAATCCGATGGCATAGCGGCGCATTGGCGCGTGATACGATCCGCCCGGGCGTGACACGTCGCGGGCAAGACAGAAATACCGCGCCCCATCAGGGGTTTCGGCCAGTTGGCGCAGGAATTGCCGCGGTGTTTCGAACGCGGCGTGCACGTTCCACAGCGGACAGGCCCCGCCGTAGCGCGCGAATTGCAGCGTTGTCGCCGAGTGCCGTTTGGTGATGGTGCCCGCCTGATCGACACGCACGAAAAAGAACGGGATGCCTTTTGCGCCTGTGCGTTGCAGGGTCGACAGCCGGTGTGCGACCTGTTCCAGCGAGGCCCCGAAACGGGTGCATAAAAGTTCCAGATCGTGGCGGGTGTCCTGGGCTGCCGCCAAAAACGCGCCATAGGGCATCAGGGCGGCCCCGGCAAAGTAGTTGGCAAGGCCCACTTTGGCGATGCTGCGCGCCTCTGACGAGCCAAAGCGCGCAAGGTCCAATGTCGCCTCCAGCAGCGCCTCTTGGGTGATCAGCGCCACTTGCAGCAGCAGTTGAAAGGTCTGCGTTGCCTCGGGGGCTTGGGCCGATAGGATCAGGGTTTTTTGGCCAGGGTCATAGCGGCGCAGGGGTCCGTCGGGGGCGAAACTGACGGTGATCCCGTAGGCGCCGAGAGTAGAAATTGCAGCGGCGGCCTTGCTGTCACCGGCGACAGCCTTGGTCGCAAACCGTTCGGCGGCGCGGTCCACCGCATCGATGTAATTGTCGCAATAGTGAAAGAAGTCGCGCACCTCTTCCCATGGGCTGGGGGCGAGGCGGGCGTCTTCGCGCCCCAAGGCTTCGTCCAGACTGGCAAGGCGTTCGTGGGTCTGGCGGTAGGCGGAATGCAGGTCCAGAAAGGCGCGCGCGAGGCTGGGCGCATTGGCGGCGGCAAGTCGTAAATCTGCAAGTGCCGGGCTGTCGCCGGTGAACACCGGATCGGCCAGCGCCTCGCGCATATCGCCCACCAACCGCGCCTCGTCGCCCGATTGCAATTCGGTCACGTCAAAGCCGAATTCCTGCGCCAACCCCAGCACCACGGCGGTGCTGACGGGGCGGTTGTTGTTTTCCATCTGGTTGAGATAGGGCAGGGACACGCCGAGTTTTTGCGCAAACAGCTTTTGCGTCAGCGACAGCCTGCCGCGCAATTCGCGCAGCTTGGCCCCCGCATAGATCTTTTGGTTGGCCATCATGCACCTTTGCAAACTTTGCCTGATCTTAGGTTTAGCAGTTGCAAAAGTTGCAAAGCAAGGCCTAGGTCACGCGCCCTTCGCGCCAGATCACAAACAAGATACTCAACAGCGATGCGATGCCTGTGAGGAACATCAGCCACTGCAATGGCAGCGCACCGGTCGTGGGGTCAAGCAAGGTGCTGGCATATTGCGCCAAAACCGCGCCGCCGCCGACCATCATCGCGCCGCCCAACCCAGAGGCCGTGCCGGCAAGATGCGGGCGCACTGACAACAGGCCCGCGGTGACATTGGGCAGGGTGATGCCGTTGCCAAGCCCCAGAAAGGTGCAAAATCCAAAGAAAATCAGCGGATGCGTGATGCCAAACAAGGCCAGCACCAGCGAAGTGCCAAGCCCTGCAATAATTGTCAGCGTGCCGATGATCGCCATTTTGTTGATCCCGAACCGCACCGAATAGCGCCCTGCAAAGAAGTTTCCCAGCGCATAGCCGATTGCAGGCGCGCCAAGGGCGACACCCGACATGAACGGCGAGAGCCCGAAAACCGTGCCTGCAATAAACGCAGCCCCGCCCAACAGCGCAAAAAACGCCCCCGAAGCAAATGCAGCGCCGAGCGCATAGCCCCAGAAGCGCGGCGAGGCGAACAGCTCGGGGTAGCCGCGCAACTGGTCGCGAAACGACATGCCGCCCTTGGCCAGAGTTTCGCCCAGATCAAGGTAGCACAATAGCCAGACCGCAGCCCCGGTGAGCGTCAGCAGCACAAATGTGGCGTGCCAGCCGAACATCTCGTCAAGCGCGCCGCCGATCATCGGGCCGACCATCGGCACCAGCGCCATGCCCATCGTCACATAACCGATCATCGATGCAGCCTGTGCCTGCGGGACCATATCGCGCACCACCGCGCGGCTCAGCACAAGGCCGGTGGCCACGGCGGCCTGCAACATGCGGAACGCCAGAAATATACCCACGCTGGGGGCCAGATAGGCGCCAAAACTGGCCACCACAAAAACCGCCATCGCCCATAAGACCACTGGCCTGCGCCCATAGCGGTCCGAGATTGGCCCGATGATGATTTGCAGCAAGGCCGTGGCGGCCAGATAGCCCGACAGGGCCAGTTGCATGGTGGCATAATCGGTCCCGAAATAGCGGGTCATCCGCGCCAGTGACGGCAGGAATATCGACATATTCAGGGCGGAAATCCCTGCAATCAGGATCAGCGTCGCAATGTGGGGCGGGGTGTTGCGGTCGAGAAACCGCACAACGGGCATCTGTGTCATGCAGCAGACCTAGGACGCGGCTGTGATGCTGTCCATGTCAATCGTGCTGCGGTCGCAAACTTTGCGAATTTGCAAATATGTGATTTAGCAAATACGGTGGTTTGCAAATATCCGGAAAACCGCTTCTCTTGGCCGCAGCGGCGCGCTAGGCTTGGTGCAATCAAACGGGAGCCCCAGATGGACGTTTTGCAAGAGCTTGAAACCCGCCGCGAGGCCGCCCGTCAGGGGGGTGGTGAAAAACGCATTGCCGCACAGCATGGCAAAGGCAAATTAACCGCCCGCGAACGCATTGAATTGCTGCTTGATGATGGCTCTTTTGAAGAGTTCGACATGTTTGTAGCCCACCGCTGTGTCGATTTTGGTATGGAAAAACAACGCCCTGCCGGCGACGGTGTGGTGACGGGCTGGGGCACGATCAACGGGCGGCTGGTCTATGTGTATTCCCAGGACTTCACGGTCTTCGGCGGCTCGCTGTCGGAAACCCACGCGCAGAAAATCTGCAAGATCATGGATATGGCGATGCAAAACGGCGCGCCGGTGATCGGGATCAACGATTCCGGTGGCGCGCGCATCCAAGAGGGTGTGGCCTCGCTTGCAGGTTATGCCGAGGTGTTCCAGCGCAATATCATGGCCTCGGGTGTGGTGCCGCAGATCAGCCTGATCATGGGGCCATGCGCGGGTGGGGCGGTCTATAGCCCTGCGATGACCGACTTTATCTTTATGGTCAAAGACAGCTCTTACATGTTTGTGACCGGCCCTGACGTGGTCAAAACCGTGACAAACGAGGTGGTGACAGCGGAAGAACTGGGCGGGGCCGCGACCCATACCAAAAAATCCTCGGTGGCGGATGGCGCGTTTGAAAACGATGTAGAGGCCTTGGCCGAGTGCCGCCGTCTGATCGATTTCCTGCCACTCAATAACAAGGCCAAATCGCCGGTGCGCCCGTTTTTTGACGATGTGAACCGCATCGATCCCAGCCTTGATACGATGATCCCCGACAACGCCAACGCGCCTTACGATATGAAGGAACTTATTCACAAGCTGGCCGACGAGGGCGATTTTTATGAAATTCAGGAAGATTTCGCCAAGAATATCCTGACCGGCTTTATCCGTCTGGAAGGGTCAACCGTAGGTGTGGTGGCCAATCAGCCGATGGTGCTGGCGGGCTGTCTGGATATTGATAGTTCGCGCAAGGCGGCGCGTTTTGTGCGGTTCTGTGATGCCTTTGAAATCCCGATCCTGACGCTTGTGGATGTGCCGGGCTTTCTGCCGGGCACTGGTCAAGAGTTTGGTGGTGTGATCAAGCATGGGGCAAAACTGTTGTTTGCATATGGCGAAGCAACCGTGCCCAAGGTGACGGTGATCACCCGCAAGGCATATGGCGGGGCCTATGATGTGATGGCGTCCAAACATCTGCGCGGCGATTTCAACTATGCCTGGCCCACCGCCGAGATTGCGGTGATGGGCGCCAAGGGTGCCACCGAGATTATCCACCGCGGTGATCTGGGAAACGCGGAAAAGATTGCAAAGCACACGGCTGATTACGAGCACCGTTTTGCCAACCCGTTTGTGGCCGCCGAGCGTGGTTTCATCGACGAGGTGATCCACCCGCAAACGACCCGCAAACGTGTGTGCCGTGCCTTCGCGTCGCTGCGTGGCAAATCACTGCAAAACCCGTGGAAAAAACACGACAACATCCCGCTTTAACGACTTGCGTGAAAGGAACAGCCGATCCGTTTTCTTGCCGTCATATTTGCCATTCTGGCCAGCCCTGCCGCCGCGGTTGAAATCGCGGTGCCGTCGGGGCGCGTATTGACGTTGTTTGATATGCGCATGGAGCCGGAGATGGCGCGGTTCCGCTTTGTGTTGCCCGAGGTTGGCGCGGGGCTGGGGTTTGCGGACATTCTGGACGATATCGAATATGTTTGTGCGCAGGTCGCACTTCCGGCCTTGACCCAAAGCGGATCGGGTGTAACCCAGCTGGTGATTTCCGTGTCTGCCGAGCAAGTGCCCTTTGGCGCGGCGACGGATGTTGTTCAGTATTTTCAGCCGTTTCGCCGCGATGGCGACGCCTGTATTTGGGAAGAATTCTAAGATGGAAAAGCACCGCGGGTTTCCGGGCCGATTGGCCGGCACAGATTTTCAGTTCACGATCAGGCGCGGGCACAAAGACGGTGCCACCGAGATCACCGAGCGGATCCGCTATCCCGACAGGCGGCCCCCCGACAGGCGCGCCGACGCAGGGTTCATGCAGGCGCTTTATGACCAGTTCGGCACCGAGCCGTTTGTGCGCGGTAACTTGGATGCTGGTCGCCTAAGCTGGCTGTTTGGCCGCGAGGTGGTGCCTGCCGAAGACCCGTTTGATCCGGCGAGCTACGACGCGTTGTTGCGCCTTGACATGAAGGTTGCCGCCGTCAGCTTCCCCGAGCTGCGCGAACGCTCATGAGCCATTTGTCGCGCAATATCGTCGCCGTCCAGCGGGATTTTGCCCAAACAGGCCAGACCTGCGCGCAGCCCTTGGATGACCTGTGCGAGTTGTGCCAAGGTGAAAGCGCAGCCGGTGATACGATCCGCCACGCGGTTGTTGATAGTCCCGACTATTACCCTTCCCCTGACCGGTATGTGCCCTCACGGCGCGTATCGGTCACCCCTTTTTGTCTCTGGGCGGAAACCAGCGCGCGCGCGTCTGTTTTTGTTGCTTTTTGCACCCAAATCACGGACGCTGGAGCGATAGGGTATTACATAAAGGGCCTTGATCCATGCTTAAATCATCGACACTTATCGCGGTTACCGCACTTTTCGGGCTTTCGGCCTGCCTTCAGAACGATGCAGAGCGTGCATTGGTTGGTGCAGGCGTTGGCTGTGTGGCTGGCAACACGCTTGGTAACAACAATTGCGTTGAAGGCGCACTTGCGGGCGGGCTTATCGGCGCACTTGCAAACGACCTCTAAGGCTACATTACAAAATACGACAAAAATCATTGAAACCGCCGCCGCAGGTCAGCCCTGCGCGCGGCGGTTTTGCTTTTGAAGGACTGCTGAAATGTTCAAGAAAATCCTGATCGCCAACCGTGGTGAAATCGCCTGTCGTGTCATCAAGACCGCCCGCAAGATGGGGATCAAGACGGTTGCGATTTATTCCGATGCCGACCGCAATGCGCTGCACGTCAAAATGGCCGACGAGGCGGTGCATATCGGCCCCGCACCCGCCAACCAGTCCTATATTGTGATCGACAAGGTGATGGATGCGATCAAGCAGACAGGTGCCGAGGCGGTGCATCCGGGATACGGATTTTTGTCCGAGAACGCAAAGTTTGCCGAGGCGTTAGAGGCCGCAGGCGTGGCCTTTATCGGCCCGCCAAAGGGCGCGATACTGGCGATGGGCGACAAGATTACCTCGAAGAAACTGGCGCAAGAGGCCAAGGTCTCTACTGTGCCGGGCTATATGGGGTTGATCGACGACGCGGAACACGCGGTCAAAATATCCAATGAAGTTGGCTATCCGGTGATGATCAAGGCCTCGGCGGGCGGCGGCGGCAAGGGGATGCGTATTGCGTGGAACGACCAAGAGGCCCGCGAAGGGTTCCAGTCGTCCAAGAACGAGGCGGCCAATTCCTTTGGCGACGACCGGATTTTCATTGAGAAATTCGTGACCCAGCCGCGCCACATCGAAATTCAGGTGCTCTGCGACAAGCACGGCAACGGGGTCTATCTGCACGAGCGTGAATGCTCGATCCAGCGCCGCCAGCAAAAGGTGATTGAAGAAGCGCCAAGCCCGTTTCTGGATGCTGAAACCCGCGCGGCCATGGGCGCGCAATCGGTGGCTTTGGCCAAGGCGGTGGATTATGCGTCCGCTGGCACAGTGGAGTTTATCGTCGACGGCGACCGTAATTTTTACTTTCTGGAAATGAACACACGGTTGCAGGTCGAACATCCGGTGACCGAGCTGATCACCGGCATCGATCTGGTGGAACAGATGATCCGCGTGGCTTACGGCGAGACACTGCCATTTGGGCAGGACGATCTGAAAATCAACGGCTGGGCAATGGAAAGCCGGCTATACGCCGAAGACCCGTATCGCGGATTTCTGCCCTCCATTGGCCGTTTGACCCGCTACCGCCCACCCGCCGAGGAGGCCCACGCCACCCGCGCCGTGCGCAATGACACCGGCGTCTATGAGGGCGGCGAGATCAGCATGTATTACGACCCGATGATCGCAAAACTGTGCACATGGGCGCCAACCCGCGACGCGGCCATCGAGGAAATGCGCCTTGCGCTTGATAGCTTCGAAGTCGAAGGGATCGGGCATAACCTGCCTTTCCTCGCGGCAGTCTACGACCACGAGAAATTCACCTCGGGCAATATGACCACGGCGTTCATCGAGGAAGAATTCCCCGATGGCTTTGACGGGGCGGTGCTTTGTGACGACATGCTGATGCGGATCGGGGCTGCGGCGTCCGCGATGCACCGCGTGGCGGAAATCCGTCGCACCCGGATCTCGGGGCGCATGGATAACCACGAGCGCAAAGTGGGCGCCGATTGGGTCGTCAGCCTGCAAGGCCAGTCCTTTGACACGGTGATTGCCGCCGACAAAGCCGGTGCCACCGTCGCCGTGGGTGACGAGACCCTGCGCGTCGAAGGCGACTGGACACCGGGCGATCCGCTGGCGCGCATGATGGTGGATGGCACGCCCCTGGTCATGAAAATCGGCAAAATTTCCGGCGGGTTTCGCATCCGCTATCGTGGCGCCGACCTCAAGGTGCATGTGCGCACCCCGCGTCAGGCCGCGCTGGCCACTTTGATGCCCGAAAAACTGCCCGCCGATACCTCCAAATTCCTGCTGTGCCCGATGCCCGGCTTGATCGTCAAGGTCGATGTGGCGGTGGGCAGCGAGGTTCAAGAGGGCCAGGCGCTGTGCACGGTCGAGGCGATGAAAATGGAAAACATCCTGCGCGCCGAGAAAAAAGGCATTGTGGCCAAGATCAACGCGGCGGCAGGTGACAGCCTCGCAGTGGACGCCATCATCATGGAATTTGAATAGCCATGCAGGGGTTTTGGCGACAGCTTGGCACGACAGCACTTGCCTATACGGCGGGGATGGTGGTGGCGGGCCTCGCACTGCTGACGATCATCGACATCACCACGATCAGCCTCGAAAGCGGCTTGCCGAGGGTGGCGATGACCACGCCGATGATTGCGGTGGTTGTGTTTTGGGGGGTCGCGCGCCTTGCCGGTGCCCAAATCGACCCCATGCGCACGTTCCTGTTCGGCGGGATCGCGGTGTATAGCCTGCTATACCTGTGCGGCGCGCTTGTCGCGTCGGGGATCATGTCGAATGCCGGGGCGACGGTGCTGGGCGCGTTTGGGTTATTTATTTTGGCATTTATGTCGGTAGGCCGCAAATTGGGGCGTCTAAGGTGACCCGCGCGCGCTACTCGACACTGCGCCGATCACGAATTTCCTGTTGGCGCAGCGGCATTTTATCGATGCTGCGGGTAATTTCGCGCACGTCCCAAGGGGCCGGTTTACGCAGCGCGGTGCGCCCGTCCTTGGCAATGATCGCCAGCATAAACCCGCGCGGACGCAGGGCTTTGCGCAGCGCGCCGGGCGTGTCGGGGGCGGTGTCGGTGATCACAATGACATCGCGCAGGGCCAATTCGTCAATCCGTGCGGTCAGCAGGTCCATTTGCTGGCCGAATTGCGGGTCATTTGGGGTCTGGGCAAAGACCACGACAGGCCGTGCCACCCAGACAAAATCCGCGAGATCAATCTCGGCGGCATCAAATATCCGGCTTCGGTCCGCTTGCCATAATTCGACAGCAGACTGCGCCGCAGCGGTGACTGCGGTGCCGGCGAGGATCAGACTTAGGATAAATGCTCTCATGGGTTTGAATATAGGGGGTCTTTTCGGGAAAACGACCACATACGTCACAAAAGCAAATAATTCTGCACTTGCAGATCGGTATGAAAACGGCGGGGCGCGATTGGACTTTCTCCAGCCGCTTGCCAGAATCGGAGGATACGATGGGACAACGCGATAAATGGTCCAAAATTGCGGCGGCTGAATTGCGCGGCAAACCGCTTGAGGCGCTGACATGGCACACGCTGGAAGGCATCGCCGTCAAGCCGCTTTATACCTCTGATGACACCGACGGATTGCCCCATATGGGCGGTATTCCGGGGGCTGCGCCGTTCACGCGCGGGGTCAAGGCCACGATGTATGCGGGGCGTCCTTGGACCATCCGCCAATACGCGGGCTTTTCCACCGCCGAAGAAAGCAACGCCTTTTACCGCGCAGCCCTCGCAGGTGGCCAACAAGGGGTTTCCGTGGCCTTTGATCTGGCAACCCACCGTGGCTATGACAGCGACCACCCGCGCGTTGAAGGTGATGTGGGCAAGGCGGGTGTGGCGATTGATAGCGTCGAGGATATGAAGATCCTGTTTGACGGTATCCCGCTGGATAAAGTCAGCGTTTCCATGACGATGAACGGTGCGGTGATCCCGATCCTTGCCAGCTTTATCGTCACCGGCGAAGAGCAGGGGCACGATAAATCACGACTTGCAGGCACCATCCAGAATGACATCCTCAAGGAATTCATGGTCCGCAACACCTATGTTTATCCGCCCGAGCCGTCGATGCGGATCATCGCGGATATTATTGAATATACCGCAACCAATATGCCGAAATTCAATTCGATCTCGATCTCGGGCTATCATATGCAAGAGGCGGGCGCGAACCTTGTGCAGGAGCTGGCCTTCACTTTGGCCGACGGGCGCGAATATGTGCGCACGGCGATTGCGGCGGGCATGGACGTGGATAAATTTGCGCCGCGCCTGTCGTTCTTTTTCGCCATCGGCATGAACTTTTTCATGGAGGCCGCCAAGCTGCGTGCCGCCCGCCTGTTGTGGTCGAAAATCATGGCCGAGTTTGCGCCCAAGGACGAAAAGTCATCTATGCTGCGCACCCATTGCCAAACCTCCGGCGTCAGCTTGCAGGAACAAGACCCCTATAACAACGTGATCCGCACCGCCTATGAGGCGATGTCGGCCGTGCTGGGCGGCACACAGTCCTTGCACACCAACGCGCTTGATGAAGCGATTGCCCTGCCCACCGATTTCTCCAGCCGCATCGCGCGAAACACCCAGTTGATCTTGCAAGAAGAAACCGGTGTCACCAATGTGGTTGACCCGCTGGCGGGGTCTTATTACGTCGAAAGCCTGACCGCCGCGTTGGCCGAAAAGGCATGGGCGCTCATTGAAGAGGTTGAAGAACTGGGCGGTATGACCAAGGCCGTGGCTTCGGGGATGCCAAAGTTGCGCATCGAGGAATCGGCGGCCACCCGCCAGGCGATGATCGACCGTGGCACCGAAGTTATCGTGGGCGTGAACAAATACCGCAAAGACAATGAAGACCCGATCGATATCCGTGATATCGATAACGGAGCTGTGCGCCTGTCCCAAATTGCCCGCATCGCAAAAACCCGCGCCAGCCGCGACCAAGTGGCCTGTGACGCCGCCTTGGCGGAAATTACTAAGCGCGCCAAACAGGGCGGTAATTTGCTGGAGGCCGCCGTCGAGGCCGCCCGCCACCGCGCCACAGTCGGAGAAATCAGCATGGCCATGGAAAAAGAATTTGGCCGCCACCGCGCCGAGGTCAAAACCCTCGCAGGCGTCTACGGGGCGGCTTACGCAGGCGACGCAGGCTTTGCCGCGATCCAGAAATCGGTCGAGGATTTTGCCACCGAGGAAGGCCGCAGGCCACGCATGTTGGTGGTCAAAATGGGCCAGGACGGGCACGACCGCGGGGCCAAGGTGATTGCCACAGCTTTCGCCGATATCGGCTTTGACGTGGATGTGGGGCCATTATTCCAAACCCCCGCCGAGGCCGCCCAGGATGCTGTCGATAACGATGTGCATGTGATCGGCATCTCGTCCCAAGCGGCAGGACATAAAACCCTCGCACCGCAATTGGTCAAAGCCCTCAAACACGCCGGTGCCGATGATATTCTGGTGATCTGCGGCGGCGTGATCCCGCAGCAGGACTATCAATTCTTGTATGATGCGGGCGTCAAAGCGATCTTTGGACCGGGCACCAATATCCCCAAAGCCGCCACCGATATCCTGACACTGATCCGCGCCGCCCGCCGCTGATTTTCTATGTCCGCTCAAACTCCCGCCGGAGGCCGCGGCTTTTCGTTTGTGAAAAGCCGCGTATTTCTTACTCTTGGACAGGGCTCGCCTTGCGCAGGATCACATAGCCCATGATGCCCGAAATGACCGAACCGGACAGCACGCCAATGCGGACCTGATTCATCAACTCCTGACTTTCAAAACTCAAGCCACCGATAAACAGCGACATGGTAAAACCGATCCCGGCCAAACAGGCGATACCCCAGACATGCGTCCAATTGGCGCCATAAGGCAGCTTTGCAACACCTGATTTGACCAACAGATAGCAGACACCAAAGACGCCAACCTGCTTGCCCACCAGAAGGCCCAGTGCGATGCCCAGCGGCAAAGGATCCAGCAGATCGGCCAGCGATAGCCCGGCCAGAACAACGCCCGCATTCGCAAAGGCAAAGATCGGGATGATTCCGAAATTCACATAGGGCGTCAGGCCGTTTTCCAGTGAATGCAGCGGTGATTTGCCGTATTTGTCGACCAGCGGGATGCACAACGCCGTGATAACCCCGGCCAATGTGGCGTGCACACCGGACTTGAGCACAAGAAACCACATGATCGTGCCCAGCAGAATGGCCGGTGCAATGCGGTGCGCACCCTTGATATTCAGGATGATCAAACCGGCCAGCGGGATCAGCGCATAGCCCAGATAGGCGGCCTTCAATTCGGCGGTATAAAACAGCGCGATGATGATAATCGCGCCCAGATCGTCCAAAATCGCCAGCGTCAGCAAAAACACCTTCAACGACACCGGCGCGCGGCTGCCCACCAGCGCCAGAATACCCAGCGCAAAGGCAATGTCCGTCGCCGCCGGAATGGCCCATCCGCTGATCGTCTCGGGATTGCCCCAGTTGAACGCCACAAAGACCAAAGCGGGCACAATCATGCCGCCAACCGCCGCCATGCCGGGCAACAAGACATCGGCGGGGTTCTTGAGTTTGCCTTCCAGCAATTCGCGTTTCAATTCCAAGCCGATCAGAAAGAAAAAGATCGCCATCAAGCCGTCATTGATCCACAAGATCAACGGTTTACCCAAACCTTCGCCGTTCAGGGTGATCGAAAAATAAGCCGAAAGAAAAGTGTCATAAAGCCCCGAAAAAGGGGAATTGGCGACCAGTAGCGCCGCGATTGCGGCCGCCATCAGCAAGATACCTCCAAATGCGTCGTGACGGATGAGACGGACAAACGTGGCGCTGAGGCTCATGGAGGTTATTCCTGACTGTTATCGTTATGTATTCAGCCCAAGATAGGTCTTCACAGGGTTGCGTCAAGGCCGTAAACAGGCTTTCTTTCGGCGCAATACACGCATTTATGAAGGGGCGTTCGCCATGCTGGAGCTCGACCACATTGCTGTGGTTTGCAGTGACCTTACCATAGGGAGCGATTGGCTGGCAACGCGGCTCGGCTGTGCGCTGGTGCAGGGTGGCAAACATCCCAGATTCGGCACGCACAATCAGCTACTTGGACTGGCAGGCGGGCTCTATCTTGAAGTGATCGCCCCTGACCCTGCGGCCTGCGTGCAAGGGCCACGCTGGTTTGATCTGGACCGCGCGCCCCGGCGGCCGCGCTGGGGCAACTGGATTTGTCGGGCCGACGATCTGGCGCGCGACATTGCAGGCCCTGCTGTGACCATGACGCGCGGCGATTTGCGCTGGCAGATTACCGTGCCCGATGATGGCAGTTTGCCGATGGGTGGCGGGTTTCCGACCCTGATCCGCTGGCAAGATATGGCGGCCCATCCCGCCAAGGCCTTGCCCGACAGCGGCTGCCGGTTGACCCGCTGGGAGGTGCATCACCCGCAGGCCGACCAGTTGCGCCGCATCTGTCCGGTGAGTGATGCAGTCGTGGTGTTCACCCCCAGTCAAACGCCGCATTTTGTGGCACATTTTGACACCCCGAACGGGCCGGTGGTAATTTGATCCGGTTGGCCACCGATGCCGATGCGCCGGCGATTGCGGCGATCTGGAACCCCGTGATTGCCTGCACCACCATCACCTTTACCCCTGATGAAAAGACCGCAGCACAGGTGGTGGACCTGATCACGCCGCAGACACCCTGTCTGGTCGCGGTCCATGCAGGGCAGGTCGCGGGTTTTGCGCGTTACGGCCCGTTTCGCGGCGGTGCGGGCTACCGCTTCAGTGCCGAGCATACGATTTTGCTGCACCCGAGCGCACGGGGGCAGGGCATCGGGCGGATACTTCTGGGCGCACTTTGCGATCACGCGCAGGGTGCAGGCCTTCACATGCTGCACGCAGGCATCAGCGCGGAAAATCCGCGCGCGGTCGAATTTCACGCGTCCTGCGGCTTTCGCACCCTTGCGGTCCTGCCCGAGGTGGGGTTCAAGTTCGGGCGCTGGATCGATCTGGTGTTGATGCAAAAACGGCTCTGATGTTTTGGGCCAAAACAAGATAGGCTGCGCGCATGTCACTTTGGACCCGCATATCAGATGCCATCGCGGCCCTTGCCAGCGGCGAGGGCTTGTCTGCGGTTTTTGACCGGCTGCGCACGCCGCCCGACCGCTCGGTGGCCTTTACGATTGCGGTCATTGCACTGGGGGCCAAAATGGCCAAGGCCGACGGGCATGTGACCCGCGACGAGGTCACGGCGTTTCGCGAAGTGTTCCATATTCCGCCCTCCCAAGAGGCCAGTGCCGCAAAGCTGTTCAACCTTGCACGTCAGGATGTGGCGGGGTTCGAGGAGTATGCCGCACGCATTGGCGCGATGTATGGCGACGATCAGGCGCCACTGTGTGACCTGATGGAAGGCTTGTTTCATATTGCACTGGCGGACGGCGAATATCACCCCAGAGAAGACCAGTTTTTGTCACGTGTCGCCGAGATCTGGGGCTATGACGACCACCGTTTTGCCCGTATTCGCGCCCAATTTGTGCCCGACGCCGAGCGCGACCCTTATGATGTGTTGGGGGTTAGTCCCGACATGCCGCTGGATCAGATCAAAACCGTCTGGCGCGGCCTTGTGCGCAACACGCACCCCGACAGTTTGATGGCGCGCGGCTTGCCCGAAGAGGCCGTCAAGATGGCCGAAAAACGCATGATCGTGATCAACCGCGCTTGGGAGCAGGTGCAGGATATGCGCACATGAGGATCGGCACCTATAATGTCGAATGGTTTGACCGCTTGTTTGATGATGCGGGGCGTCTGGTTGACGACAGCAGTTGGTCAGGCCGCTGGAATGTGACAAAGGCACAGCAAATACAATCGCTTGGCGTGGTTTTTCAAGCGATGGACCTTGATGCGGTGATGATCATCGAGGCCCCTGATACCAGCCCGCACCGCAGCAGCGTGACAGCGTTGGAGAGCTTTGCCGCAACCTTCGCCCTGCGCGCGCGCCGCGCGATTATCGGGTTTGACAATGACACCCAGCAAGAGATCGCCTTTCTGTATGATCCCGATATGATGGACGCCAAACACGATCCGCTCGGCGAGCCGTCGAGCAAGAAAGACCATAGTGCGGCGCCGCGTTTTGACAGCATTTTTCGGCTGGACCTGGACGTGGATGCCACGCCTGATGTGGTCACCTGGTCCAAACCGCCGCTGGAAATTGCCCTGAGCCTATCCACCGGTAAAACATTGCGTCTGATCGGGGTGCACGCCAAGTCAAAAGCGCCGCACGGCGCGCGCACCCCCGCGCAAGCCACCCGCATGTCGATCGAGAATCGCCGCAAGCAGTTGGCACAATGTGTCTGGCTGCGCCAAAGGGTCGACGGGCATCTTGCAGCGGGGGATGATCTGATTGTGCTGGGCGATTTCAATGACGGGCCGGGCTTGGACGAATATGAAAAACTGTTTGGCCGCTCGGGTGTCGAAATCGTTCTGGGAGAGGGCGATGCGCGAAGACTGTTTGATCCGCACGCCCATATCGCGCTGTGCCAGCGTCTGGGTGCGGCCCCGTCGACGGCGCGGTTCAAGCATCGTGACGGACCTTATTTGAACGCACTTCTGGACTATATCATGGTGTCGGACGGTCTGCATAAACTCGGGCCGCACTGGCAGATCTGGCATCCGTTCGATCATCCGGCCTGTTACGAAAATGTGCCGCTACGCGAGGCGCTTTTGCTGGCGTCGGATCATTTTCCAGTGGTGATTGATCTGCCGCTGTAAGGCGGATTCTGGCCGCTCGTGCGCTATTGCAGCGGTTTTGTGATTTGGAGATCACGCAGGTCTTGCCTATATTGAAACGATGAAACAGTTTATCGCCATCACCGCCCTGATTGTCACGACCGGATTGCCATTGGCCGCGCAAGACGCAAAGACGTCCGAGCCACAAGAGGGTTTGAGTCTGATGGAGCAGGGCGCCAAGCTGTTGTTGCGCGGCTTGCTCGAAGAGATGGAACCCGCCATCGAGGACCTCAAAGGCATGGGCGAGGAGATGAGTGACACGATGGCGCAATGGGGCGCGCAGATGGGCCCCGCCTTGGCCGATTTGATGACCCGCATCGACGATATGCGCAATTATGACGCGCCGGAAATCCTGCCCAATGGCGATATCATTATCCGGCGCAAACCGGATGCACCGGTCTATGAGATGGACCCCGAGACCGGCGCGATCGACCTTTAAAGGGGCTTTTGAAACTTGACCGTTGATGTGGCGTTCAGGGCTGATGTCAGGGCCGCAAGCCGGGCTTCGGCGACCTCGCCAAACAGGGGCCGCGCGTCGTGGGTCAGCACCAAGGTCAATTCGCGCTTTTTGGCTTTCCATTTCAACTGCCCCGGTGCGCGATCTGCATCCAGCCAGAGCATGGCCCCCAGACGCATCGCCTTGCCCAGCACCTCTGCCTCTTTGATCTGGGGCGCGTCGAGCATGGCAAACAGCGGATCAAACCGTGCGCTGTGTTTGTTGGTGTAGCGGTTCAGAAGCGCGAGGCCCAATAGCACCCGTTCATAGTGTTTCAGCCCGCCAAGATTGGCGCGGGTTGCGTTGTCGAATGTGACTTCGCCACGGTAATCGGGGTGCGCGCGCCAACTGACGTCATGCAAGAGGCAAGCCGCCTTGATGATCCGCTTGCGCTGCCAATTGGCCCGCGGAAACAGTGGCCGCACAAAGTCATACAGCAACCGCCCAAAGCCCGGCAGCCGCGCATCTTTGGCCTCGGCAAACCGGCAGGCCTCGATCAGCGGGTCGCGTTCGCGCAATTCACGCGGCATCTGCTCATAAAGCATCCCCTCGCGGATGCCGTAGCTGGACACCGCCACATCCTTGGGTTTGAACTGGCGCATCAGGGCCTTGAGAACGATCACCGCGAGCGGCACCAGGGCCATGCGACTGTCGGAGATATTGCAGCGCTGGCGCAGCTCTTGCGGGTCCCAGCTTGCGATATAATCGGCGGTTTTGCTGATCTGGCGCGCGGACATACGGTATTCGTGCAGCACGGTCAGCGGATAACCGCGCCGGTCCATATCGATGCGCGCAATTGCCCGCCACGACCCGCCGACAAGAAACAGGCGCATCGCGGTTTCATTGTCCATCTGGGTGTGCAACCCGGCGATGGTGTCCTTGACATAGGCTTTCACAGCCTTCTTGCCGCCTTTGATTTCGCGCAGTTTCAGCGGTCCAAGTGCCGATGTCACGCGCTTGCCCACCCGCCCGTCGGCAAGGTCGGCAAGCTCCATCGACGAGCCGCCGATATCACAGACCAACCCGTAGGATTTGGGCCAGCCCAAAAGCACGCCTTGCGCCGAGAGCCGCGCCTCTTCGCGCCCGTTGATGATCCAGATTTTGATGCCGGTTTCGCGCAAAACCTCTTCGCGAAAATCCATGCCGTCGCTGGCCTCGCGCACAGCCGCCGTGGCCACGGCCGTCAGCGGGGTGATGCCCATGCCTTCGGCCAAGGCGGCAAAGCGGCGGATTGCACAGACGGCACGCACCCGCCCCGAGGGGTTCAGGTGGCCGGTTTCCGACAGCCCCGCGCCCAAGGCACACATGATTTTTTCGTTGTAGAAATAGGCGGGCGAACGGGCCGCGCCGTCAAATACCACCATCCGCACAGAGTTGGAGCCCACGTCGATCACCCCCACACGCCCCAGACCCATCGCGGCTGCGTCTTCAAATAACGGACGGCCAAAACCACCCCAATCGATTACCTCTTCTACCTCTTGGTCGCTCATTGGTTTGGTCCTTCGTCGTCGGAATGGGTCAGTTGCGGCACATCGGATGCGCCGGCTGATCCGCGCCCCGACAATGAGGGATTTTCCATGAAAAACCGGTGGCAGTTAAACGCAAACACGTCGTCGGGCACAGGGTCGCGGGTGAAGCTGCCGTGGCCGTCCATCACCCAGGATTGCGCCACATCGGCCATATTGGCGGCCATGACCTGACTGACGATCTGGGCTTTCACGGTGGCGTTCTGGATTTCGATCAGGGTCTCGACGCGCCGGTTCAGATTGCGCCCCATCCAGTCGGCGGAGCTGATATAGACTTTGGCCTTTTTGCTTGGCAGTTTTTTGCCATTGGCGAAACACACGATCCGGCTGTGTTCCAGAAAGCGCCCGACGATGGATTTCACGCGGATATTGTCCGACAGCCCGACCACACCGGGGCGCAGGCCGCAGATACCGCGCACGACCAGACTGATCTGCACGCCCGCTTGCGAGGCCGCATAAAGCGCGTCGATCACGTCTTCTTCGACCAGCGAGTTCATCTTGGCCCAGATCATCGCAGGCTTGCCGGCGGCTGCGTTTTCGGCCTCGGCACTGATCCGGTCGAGCAGGGTTTGTTTCAGGTTCAAGGGCGCGATGGCAAGGTTTTCGAGGCTGTCGGGTTGCGCATAGCCAGACAGGTAATTGAATACTTTGGTCGCGTCGCGGCCCAGTTTCGCGTCACAGGTAAACAGTGACAGATCGGTGTAGACCCGGGCCGTAATGGGGTGGTAGTTGCCGGTGCCAAAGTGGGTATAGGTTACCAGTTTATCACCCTCGCGGCGCACCACGGTGCTGATCTTGGCATGGGTCTTGTAGTTCAGGAACCCGTAGACCACATGGGCGCCTGCGCGTTCCAGACGCCGCGACTGGCGGATATTGGCGGCCTCGTCAAAGCGGGCCTTCAGCTCGACCAAGGCCGTGACCGATTTGCCGTCTTCGGCCGCTTCGCACAGGGCCTCGACGATGGGTGATTTCTTGGAGGTCCGGTAGAGCGTCTGTTTGATCGCCACCACATTGGGGTCGCGTGCGGCCTGTGCCAGAAACCGCACCACCATATCGAAGGTCTCGTAGGGGTGGTGCAGCAGCATGTCTTTCTGGCGGATCGCGGCGAACATATCGCCTTCAAAATCCTGCACCCGTTCGGGCACACGCGGCGAAAACGGCGGCCAGAGCAGATCGGGGCGGTCTTCAAGCACCAGCTCGTTGAGATCGGCGATACCGATCAGCCCGTCAACCTCGACGACCGCGTCATCGGTCACATGCAGTTCTTGCATGATCATGGATTTCAACGATCCGGGGGCATTGACCGACAGTTTCAGCCGCACAACCTCGCCGCGCCGGCGCCGTTTGAGCGCCACCTCGAATTCGCGCACCAGATCTTCGGCCTCGTCTTCCAGTTCCAGATCGCTGTCGCGCAGCACCTTGAACGCGCAGTTGCCCTTGACCGCGTAACCCGGAAACAGGCGACCGACATGCAGCAACAGCAGCTCTTCCAGCGGCAAGAACCGCTGTCCCGTGGTGGTGGGCAGGGCCACAAAACGGTCGATCTGGGCAGGAATGGGCAAAAGCGCGCGCAACGCCCGCTTGCCGTCGATTTTCTCCAGTTGCAGCGCCAGTGCAAAGCCTTCGTTGGGCAAAAACGGGAACGGGTGTGCGGGGTCGATGGCCAGCGGCGACAGCACCGGAAACACCTGATCGAGAAAGAACCCGTCAAGAAAATCGGTGTCTTGCTCGGTCAACTCGTCGCGGGTCAAAAGATAGATGTCGTGTTCTTTGAGAGCGTCGTTCAGATCGTTGAACACCGACTGCTGGCGGTGCATCAATTCGCGGGCATCGGCGTTGATCAGCACCAGTTGCTCGGCCGGGGTCAGCCCGTCGATGGAGGGGGTTGTATTGCCCGCCAGTGCCAATTCGCGCAACCCTGCGACCCGCACGGTATAGAATTCGTCCAGGTTCGTGGCCGAAATAGACAGAAACCGCAGCCGTTCCAGCAGCGGCACACGGCTGTTTTCCGCTTCTTCCAAGACCCGCCAGTTAAAGCTGAGCCAGCTTAACTCGCGGTTGAAATAGCGCGCGGGCGTTGTGGGGTCGATGTCGAGAGCTGTGGCCTCGGGGAACGGGCTTTCGAGAAAGTTTGCTTGCATCATAACGCCTTATAAGACGGGGATAACGGTGTCTGTTTCCGTTATCGCCTTTCCGGGGCCGCTTTGTCCAGCAGTCCCGCAGCCAGCGCGCGGTTGATCGGGCGTCCTTGGGCCATGCTGGCGGTGTCAAGCCGCGCCACGACGCGGGCGGCGGCGGCATATGAGCGCTCGATGCGCGCCACCAGATAGCTGACAAGGCTGGGCGGTGGCATGATTTGCCGGTCGGCCATCAGTTTCATGATCAGCGCAGCCAAAAGCGCGTCGTCGGGGTCGTCGATGCTGATTGTGGTGCTGGCTTGCATCCGGCTGGCCAGATCGGGCAGGGTCAGCGCCCAGCGGGCCGGTGCGCGGCGCGCGGTCATCAACAGGTGCCCGCCGGTGTGGCGCAGGTGGTTGTGCAGATGGAACATGAATTCATTGGCGTCCGGCGCAAGCTGGTCGAGATCCTCGACCACGATGCTGCGTCCGGCGGGGGGCAATGTGTCGGGCAGGGCAGTGGCGCTGAGGTGCTGCGCGTTCATTTGGGTGGCAAAGATGCCTGCCAAGTGGCTTTTGCCCGCACCCGCAGGACCCGCGATGATCAGTTTGCGGTCCGGCCAGGTGTCGGGCGCTTGCAACATGGCATAGGCGCGGTCGTTGGCTGCCGAGACGAAAAAATCCGCCACGCCAAGGGCCACACCCACCGGCCAGTCAAAGGTCAACTGCTCGCTCATGTCAGTCGTCGGACAGGCCGCGATACAGGCGGCTGTCTTTGTATTTTTCGATGCCGTAGCGCGCCAGCACCCCGATCACGGCGGCCACGGGCACGGCGACCAACATGCCGACAAATCCGAACAGCGAGCCGAAAACCGACAGCGCAAAGAGCAGCCAGACAGGGTGCAGCCCGACCGAATTGCCGACCAGTTTGGGCGTCAGGATATTGCCTTCAAGGAATTGACCCACGGCGAATATGCCCGCGATCAACCCGATCATCAGCGGATTACCCCAGAACTGGAACAGTGCCAATCCAATCGCCAAGACCCCGCCGACCAAGGCACCGACATAGGGAATGAACGAGATCAGCCCTGCGACAAAGCCCACCACAAGGCCAAAATTCAGCCCCGCCAGCATCAGGGCCACCGCGTAATAGCTGCCAAGGATCAGGCAAACCGTGCCTTGCCCGCGAATGAAAGAGGCCAGTGTCGTGTCGATTTGCGTGGCCAGCCGGCGCACCACGGGGGCATGATCACGCGGCAACATGTCATCGATTTTGGCGGTCATATTGTCCCAGTCGAGCAGCAGATAGAATGCCACCACGGGCACCACGACCAGCAAGATCACCACATTGATCAGCCCCAAGGCGGAGGACAGCAGCCCGTTGACCAACTCGCCGCCTTTGGACTGGATGGAATTGCCGATGGTGATCAATTGTTGCCGGATGGTGCTGTCTGCGTCCAAAAGCTGGGGGAAGCGGTCGGTCAGGGCGGTTTGAAGCTGGTTGAACAGCGCGGGCGCGGTGTCGATCAGGGCGGCGGTCTGCTGGATCAGGGTCGGGATCACCAACAAGACCAGCAGGATAAAGATCAAGGCCGCCACAAGGGTGATGATCGCGACAGAGACGATGCGGCTTAGGTGCAGTTTTTGCAACCGGTCGGCGATCGGGTCCAGCACATAGGCAATCGCGCCGCCCAGCACAAAGGGCAGGATCACGTCACCCAGAAACCATAGCGCGACCAGAAAGGCGGTGATGGTCACCCCCCAGTATTTTGCTTGTTCTTTGACAGGTAACGCCATGCTGACCCTCAATAAGACATATGGTCTTTAGATGGTCCAAACGCGCGCAAATCGCAAGGGTTGCGGGCGGCAACAGCGCCGCCCGCGGTGTTTTGGGTTACATGCACATCGGCGCGTCGCCGGGCAGCAGCACCTTGTCGATCACATGGATCACGCCGTTTGACGCCTCGATATCGGCGATGACGACATTTGCCATCTGGCCTGTGCTATCGCCGATGGTGACGCCGTCGCCTGCGGTCACGCAGATGCTGCTATCGGCCAAAACCGTGCCTACCCGCGATGATCCGGCGGCCAGATCGGTCGACATCACCTTGCCTGACACCACATGGTAGGTCAGAATATCGGTCAGATCGCCTTTGTTTTGAGGCATCAACAGCGTGTCGAGAGTGCCCTCTGGCAGCGCTGCAAAGGCGTCATTGACCGGCGCGAATACGGTGAACGGGCCTTCGCCCGAGAGCGTGTCAACCAGACCTGCGGCAGTGACGGCGGCAACCAATGTCGAGAAGCGCTCGTCGCCTGCGGCGATGTCCACGATGGTTTGCGAGTGTGCGGCGGCATTGGCGGCCCCTGCGACTGTGATGGCAGTCAGCGTGGCCGCGACAAAAGTTTTCAAAGTAGCCATAAAAGTGTTCCCCTGTATTATGGAATGCGTGTTTGCATGTGTCATTACTACGGGGGCAGTGACCGGTTGGTTTTAAAGATTTCAGTTTATGAACACTAAGTTATCTGGCAGAAATCTTTGATCCAATAGCGCGGTTTCTGCGTAAGCTGCCTGTCGTGTCAACAGGTGCTTGCCACGCGATTGGGGGCCGCGTAAACCGATGTGAACCCGCAATTTGCCAAAGGTCCCTGATATCATGCGTATGAGCCGCTATTTCCTGCCCGTCCTCAAAGAGACCCCGCGCGAGGCGCAGATCGTGTCGCACCGCTATATGTTGCAGGCTGGCATGATCAAGCAGGCAAGTGCCGGCATCTATAGCTGGCTGCCGCTGGGCTATAAGGTGCTCAAGAAGATCGAAAACATCGTGCATGAAGAGCAGGCAAAGGCGGGGCATCACGCGATGCTGATGCCCACGATCCAGTCTGCCGACCTGTGGCGCGAAAGTGGGCGCTATGATGCGTATGGCGACGAGATGCTGCGCATCAAGGACCGTGGTGGGCGCGATATGTTGTTCACGCCGACAGCCGAGGAACTGGTGACGGATATTTTCCGTGCCCATGTCACGTCTTATAAGGACTTGCCGCTGACCTTGTATCAAATCCAGTGGAAATTCCGCGATGAAACCCGTCCGCGTTTTGGCGTGATGCGGGGCCGCGAATTTTACATGAAAGACGGCTATAACTTTGATCTGACCCGCGAGGACGCGCTGCACGCCTATAACCGCCACCTTGTGTCATACCTGCGCACCTACGAACGGATGGGGTTGAAGGCGATCCCGATGCGCGCAGATTCAGGCCCGATTGGCGGCGAGGATACCCACGAGTTTTTGGTGCTAGCCGAGACCGGCGAGTCGGAAGTGTTCTATGACAGCGCCGTGACCGACCTGACATTTGGCGACCGCGAGATTGATTTTGATGACAAGGCCGCCTGTGCCGCTGTCATGGAAGAATTCACCACCAAATACGCCCGCACCGACGAGACCCATGACGAGGCCTTGTTCAATGCGGTGCCCGAGGAGCGTCGCAAGACGGCGCGCGGCATCGAAGTCGGTCAAATTTTCTATTTTGGCACCAAGTATTCCGATGCGCTGAACGCTGCTGTCGACAACGGCAAGGGCGAGAAGGTGAACGTGCATATGGGCAGCCACGGCATAGGCGTGTCGCGATTGCTGGGTGCGATCATCGAGGCAAGCCACGATGACAAGGGCATCATCTGGCCCGAAGGCGTGACCCCGTTCCATGTGGGTATCCTGAACATGAAGTCGGGCGACGGCGCGGCAGATGCGGCGTGCGAGGATATCTATCGTCAGTTGATCGCCGCAGGGCTTGATCCGCTTTATGATGACCGCGACGAGAGAGCGGGCGCCAAATTCGGCACCATGGATATGATCGGCCTGCCGTGGCGGATCACGATCGGGCCGCGGGGTTTGAAAAACGGTGTGGTCGAGGTCACCAGCCGCCGCACCGGGATCAGCGAAGAGATGTCGCCTGCTGATGCGGTTGCCAAGATTGTGGCACTCTACGCGGATATCTGAACACCTGCCGCGCGTCACCGCAGGGGCGTTTGGCAAACACATGCTGACGACCCGCCCAAACGGGCCTATACTGCGCAAAACCAGATCGTGCAGTATAGCACGAGGTCGTAAGGCATGAGGCAAAAGATGTTCAAGATACTGGCTGTGGCTGGCGGGCTTGCAGGGGCTGCGGGCCTGTCGCAATACCCTGAATTTTCACAACAATACACCCAGCGCCTTGCGGGTCAGGTTGATGCGCTTGGGCTGGTTGTGGCCGACTTCGAGGCCTCTGCGCTTCGGTCGGGTTTGACGCGCACGCAAGCGCTGGCACAGATGACCGGCACCCAGTTTCTGGACGACAGACAAGCGGATATGCAACGCGCCTTTGCGCGCCATGCCGCGCTAAGCGACAATCTGGCGGAACTCCGCGCAGCCTCGCCCATTGCGCGACTACGGATGCCGCAGCGCCACTTTGATCAAGAAACCCTGTCCCAGACGTGGGCTGACTTTCAGCCCGCGATGCCGCTAACAATTGCAGGCGCGGCCTCGGCAGGTGTCGGGTTCCTTGGCGGTTGGGCCGTGATTGCGGCGCTGTTGGCCTTGTTATCGTGGCCGTTCAGGCGTAGGAAAACGACCTAGTGGCGCCTTGGGGGTGCACGGCCCAGGCAAGCAATGCGTGCTTGACCAACGCCGCTGCGACCGCCAATTTACCTTAAATTTCAGATGGGTTACCATATGGCCAGCACCGCGCCTTTTGCGAAATTCGAATGGATGATTGCCTGGCGCTACATTCGCGCCAAACGGGCCGAGGGCGGCGTCAGTATCATGACGTGGATCTCGCTGGTGGGGGTGACGCTGGCGGTTTTTGCGCTGATTGCCACGCTTGCGGTGCGGTCGGGGTTTCGGGCGGAATTTGTCGATACGATCCTTGGCTCCAACGCCCATGTGACAGTTTATCAACAGACCCCGATTGCGGGCACGACGCAGATGTCGCGCACCATTGCGGAGTATGACGCGCTTGCGGCGGCGATCCTGACGGTGGATGGCGTGATCCGTGCGGCCCCCTTGGTGCGCGGTCAGGTCATGGCCAATAAACAAAACCGCAACGCCGGCATCGAGGTTTACGGCATCAGTCTCGCGGACCTGCGCACGATCCCGCGTATTGCTAACCCCAGAGAGGCACAGGGCAGCATCAACCGCTTTGAAGCCGGCATCGCCATCGGGTCGGGTGTGGCGCGGGAATTGGGCGCGGCTGTGGGCGACAAGATCAAGGTGATCAGTCCCAACGGCGTGCGCACCGCGATGGGCACGAGCCCACGCACCAATGCCTATGAGGTGGTCTATATTTTCACTGCGGGGCGCTACGATATTGACCGCACGCGGGTTTATATGCCGCTGGGTGAGGCGCAAAAATTCTTTAATCGTGACGGGTTAGTGGACGAAATTGAAGTGATGGTCGACGTGCCAGAAGAGGTGGACCTCGTGATCCCCGACCTGCTGGCGGCCAGTGGCGAGGGCACGTTTGTGTGGACATGGCGCGACAGTGCAGGGTCGTTTTTACGCGCGCTGACCGTCGAGGACAACGTGATGTTCGTCATCCTGTCGATCCTGGTTTTGATCGCCTCGATGAACATTATTTCGGGCCTGATCATGCTTGTCAAAAACAAAGGCCGCGACATTGGCATTTTGCGCACCATGGGCCTGACCGAGGGGTCTATTTTGCGGATTTTCTTTATCTGCGGGGCAGGGATCGGCACGCTAGGCACGATTTTGGGGGTCATTCTGGGCAGTCTTTTTGCGATTTATATTGATCCGATTTTCAGCTTTGTGAATTACTTTGCGGGCGGCGGTGTCTGGGACCCGTCGATCAGGGGGATTTATGATTTGCCGGCCCAGTTGCGGCTGAACGATGTGCTGTCCTCGGTGGCGCTGTCGCTGGGTCTGTCATGGATTGTGACGATCTTTCCGGCGCGCCGTGCGGCCCGCATGAACCCTGTCGAGGCGCTGCGCTATGAATGATCTGACATTGGCAGTGGCGGGCATCACCAAGGCCTATAATACCGGTAAACCCAATGCGGTGACGGTACTGCAAGGCGTTGATCTGCAAGTGAAAAAAGGCGAGATTGTGGCGCTTGTCGCCCCTTCGGGTGCGGGCAAATCAACCCTGCTGCATATCGCGGGGCTGCTGGATACGCCCGATGCGGGCACGGTGGCGATTGGCGGGCGCGATATGACCCGTCTGGGGGATCGCAATCGCACCGCCGTGCGCCGCGCCGAGGTTGGATTCATCTATCAGTTCCACCATCTGCTGCCGGAATTTACCGCCATAGAAAACATTGTGCTGCCGCAATTGGCCAATGGCAAGTCACAGGGTGAGGCCACGGCGCGCGCGCGCGATTTGCTGGCCCGTGTCGGCATTGCCGGGCGCGCCGATCACCGCCCTGCGGCCCTGTCGGGGGGCGAACAACAGCGCGTCGCCTTTTGCCGCGCCTTGGCCAATCAGCCGGCGCTTTTGCTCGCGGACGAGCCCACGGGGAACCTTGACCCCCAGACCTCGGACCGGGTGTTTGGCGCGTTGATGGACCTGGTGCGTGGCACCGGTTTGGCCGCGGTGATTGCGACCCATAACATGGAGCTTGCGGCGCGCATGGACCGTATTGTGCGCTTGACCGCAGGAAAGCTGGAGCCACTATGAAGATCACAGTGCAAGAGATTGAAAGCAAAAGCAAAGCCGCGCTGATGGCCCATGGGGCCGCTGCCGCGCAAGCCGGTCATGTGGCCGCCGCCGTCGCCCGCGCAGAGGCGTTGGGCAATGTGATCTGCGGGCTGTATTATCTGGAAAGTTACTGCACGCAACTGGCCTCTGGCAGGGTGTCGGGCACGGTGCAGCCGGTTGTGACCAAACCGCGTGCGGGGGCTGTGAAATCGGATGCCCGTTTCGGATTTGCGCAGCCTGCATTTGCGGCAGGGCTGGCGGATGCGGTCGCGGCCGCACGCGACAATGGTGTGGCGACATTTGCGGTCGCCAACGCGCATACCTGCACCTCGCTGGGGTTTTTCACCGAACAGATTGCGGCCCAAGGGGTGATCGCGATTGGCATGACAAACGCCTCTCCTGTGGTGGCACCACCGGGCGGCAACACCGCGGTGATCGGCACCAACCCGATTGCCATGACCGTGCCCGGGATAGGCGCGCCGCGGATGCATTTCGACTTTTCAACCTCGGCTGTGGCCTTGGGCAAGATCACCATGGCAAAGGCCGCAGGCCAAGCGATCCCGCTGGGCTGGGCGGTGGATGCGGACGGGCAACCCACCACCGATCCTGACGCCGCACTCAAGGGCGCGTTGGTCTCGGCAGGGGGCTATAAGGGTTGGGGTTTCGGCTTGATGGTCGAATTGCTGGCCGCGGGCATGACGGGATCGGTCAATTCGCTGGATGTAAAGGGGCTTAAGCTGCCCGAGGGCGCGCCGCATGGATTGGGGCAGTTTTATATCTTGATGGACCCCACAACATATGGCGACGATTTTTCCGGGCGTTTTGCACGGGTGGCACAGGCGGTCGCGGCCCAAGACGGTGCGCGCATTCCTGGTGCTGACCGACGGGTGCGTGATGTGGTGGATGTGCCTGATGCGCTGTGGGCGCTGGTAGACACATTGGCTGCGGCCTGACCGGATCGGGGGGAACCGGATGCTTTGCACTGTTCTGGCGCTGTTTTTGACAACCGCCTGCACCGATCGCAGGCCCGCGCCCGACGTCATACCCTATGTGATACGCGATGATGGCGGTGGGCAATTGATCAGCGCCGAGGCTGATCGCGCCAGACTGGTTGCTTGGGGCGGGCTGGTCGAAATTCGCGGCTATTGTGCCTCGGCATGTGTGATTTTCACAACCATGCCCAATGCCTGTGTCGGTCCCAAGGCGCGCATCGGGTTTCATGGATCGAATGTGAATCTGGGCCCGATTGGCAACCAGCAGATGGCGAAATACCTGCGCGGTGAGGCCAAGCAAACGTATCTCGACGACTGGCAATTTGTGCCTCCGACCGAGATGCGGTGGATCATGGCCGCAGAGTATCAAAAGCTGGATCCGGATATCAAATTCTGCACGCCGTGGCGCCCCAAGCAATAACGCAGCCCTGACATTCGCGTGATTTTGCACATGTTTGCGCGCGCGCGCGGCACAGATCGGCTAGGCAGCGTGCAGCACTGTTCAAAAGGACCCTGTCATGATGCGCTTGTTTTTATCCGCCACCCTGGTTTTCGCCGCAGCCTCCGCCACCGCCGGACCTGTGACTTTCGCCTCGGGGTGGCGAGAGCAGCGCTTGTCGCTGTTTTCCTCCAACGATTATACCTTTGGCCGCACGCTTGCGATGGTGTCTGACGGGTCGGTCAGTATCGCATGGAGCCGCGTCGCCGAAGCCGATTGGGGCGCGCAGACCGCCACATGGGACTGGAGCGTGACCCAATCGGTGCCTGCCACGGACCTGTCGCTGAAGGGCGGCGATGACCGCAATATCTCGCTGTATTTCCTGTTTGTGCCCGCTGATGTGGCGCCCTCGCTGGCAGGGGCGGGTATCCGCAGCCTGTTGGGGCGCGATGACGTGCGGGTCATTCAATATGCATGGGGCGGCAACAATGCGGTGGGTGCCGTGATCCCGTCGCCCTACGGCAAGGCCGGCACAGGGGTGACCATTCCATTGCGCCAGGCGGGCACGGGGCGTGAGTCCGAGCGGGTGGATCTGGTCGCCGATTACGCCCGTGCGTTTGGCGGGCAAAGGGGCGCGCTGATCGGGCTGGCGGTGTCGGGTGACAGTGACGATACCGATAGCATGATCACCGCAGAGATCGGCGCGCTGACGCTGAACTGATTGATTTACGTCATGGCGTGATTTCGAGCATCTGTTAGGGTTGTGAAAACCATAACGGAGGATAGCCCCATGATGAAACTTAGCGCGCTTGGCCTGTTTGCGCTCTCCGCCTGTATCCAGACGCCAGAGCCGCCCAGTGGCAAACAGGCATTTTTAGGCAGTTGCGCGTCGTGTCACGGATTTGACGCCAAAGGGACTGGCGAGATGGCCGATGCCCTGTTCAAAATGCCGCCCGATCTGACCACGCTTTCGGCCCGCAACGGCGGTGTGTTTCCGCGCGATTATGTGATGAGCACCATCGACGGGCTATCGCGTGCTCCGCATTTCTCGGGTGCCATGCCAGAGTTCGGCGCAGGCGACATGGGCGACACGGTGATCGTGGAGAAAGACGGATTGGGCACGCCCGTGCCCGCGGTTCTGCTGGCGCTGACGGAGTATTTGGAAGGTGTTCAGGAGTGAGGGGATGGTGAATCGCCCCGGGTTCACCGGAGAGCATCGAGCTTGGAAGGTAAGTGATGAGCAAAGGAAATTCAGGGGACCGTTTTTCAACAGAAGTGCGGGCGCGGGCGGTGGGTTTGGTGTTTGCGAATGAAGCGGATTATGAGATGCGATCTGCGTGTTTCAGATCGATTTTGAAAAAGATTGGATGCAGCCCTCAAACGCTGCTGGAACAAGAGCAGGCGGCGATATGGGAGTTTCAAGGTCTGGCACGACCTGTTTGATGAAGGGCCCATCGTTGACGAAAGACGACAACGGGCGAGTTATTGAAACCAAACAAAGTCATAGGGTTTTAGGCCCGCGAGAGCGAAATTTATCCATTGAAATCATTATATCTGACAAATGCCACTGGCTTGAACCAAGTGAACCGCGTCGCGCGCGCTGACAAGCGATGGAGTGGACGCCCCTTCGGCGGCATCAATGTGCTTGGGTCGTCAGTAACCCTTCTTTGATTTTTGCACAAAGATTGATAGTTGGTCGTAGAATGTCAAATGGGAGGTCGACAGTGAATTTTTTGAAAAACCTGTTCAAGAGTAAAGCCGGGGTCGAAGTCGCGGAAACCTATAAAGGTTTTCGCATCGTCGTAGCCCCCATGCCCGAGGGGTCCAAATTCCGGCTGGCCGCGCGCATAGAGCACGGAGTGGACGGTGAAACCAAGGTCCATCAGGTGATCCGCGCCGATACTTTTGATGGATTGGAACAGGCGCAAGAGGTGTCACTGGCCAAGGCCAAACAGGTGATCGACGAACAGGGTAACACACTGTTTCGCAACCAACCGCCAGCATAATCCCGATTGACCCCGCGGGCCACGGCTGCACCCAACGGTCCGATGATCAGATCTCATAAAACCGCCATTCGCCATGTCACTGCAAATGCCGCATTTTTGTCAGCGGGCTGTGCGACTATAAGTCCGCCGCGCGGGCGTGATCGGCACATTCTGGTGAGTCCGATCTGACACACCATCTGGTGTGCGGTTTTTCGGTCTACCCAAATCCTGCCAAGCCGCCTATAGTCCCTGTGGATAAGTGGGAAAATACCCACGACTGGCGGTATAAAATGAAACGAGGACAGGCCCATGCGTTGCCCCTTTTGCGGAAACGTCGACACACAAGTCAAAGATTCACGCCCCGCGGAGGACCATGTGGCCATCCGCAGGCGCCGTTTTTGCCCCGCGTGTGGCGGTAGGTTTACAACATACGAGCGCGTGCAACTGCGCGATTTGGTCGTGATCAAATCCAATGGGCGGCGCGAAGATTTCGACCGCGACAAGCTGGAGCGCTCGATCCGCATCAGTCTGCAAAAACGCCCTATCGAGCCCGAGCGTATGGATCAAATGATCTCTGGCATCGTGCGACGGTTGGAAAGCATGGGCGAGACCGACATCCGCTCGGCTGCGATTGGCGAGATTGTGATGGAAAGTCTGGCCCGTATCGACACTGTCGCTTATGTGCGATTTGCCAGTGTTTACAAAAACTTCCAAGCCGCAGATGACTTTGACAAATTCGTTTCCGAATTGCGTCCGGATGCCAAACCAGAAGAATGATGCCCGCTTTATGGCGCTGGCCCTCAGTCTGGGGCGGCGCGGGATGGGCCGCGTTTGGCCCAACCCTGCGGTCGGCTGTGTGATCGTGCAAAACGGCATTATCGTGGGCCGCGCGCGCACCGCGGATGGCGGCAGGCCGCACGCGGAAACCCAGGCCTTGGCGCAGGCGGGATCTGCCGCACGCGGTGCCACCGCCTATGTCACGCTGGAACCCTGTTCGCATCACGGCCAAACCCCGCCCTGCGCCGATGCGCTGATCGCGGCGGGCATTGTGCGCGTTGTGATCGCCACAGTGGATATCAATCCTCAGGTCGCAGGGGCCGGTGTGGCGCGCCTGAAACAGGCCGGCCTTGCGGTCACAGTTGGTGTGGGTGAGGCCGAAAGCCTGCGAGATCACGCAGGATTCTTTCTGACGAAATCAAGGCGCCGCCCCTTTGTGACGCTGAAACTGGCGACCACGGTTGACGGGCGTATTGCCACGCGGGCAGGCGATAGCCAGTGGATTACCGGCGCGCAATCGCGCCGTATGGTGCACATGCTGCGCGCGCGCCACGACGCGGTGATGGTGGGGGCGGGCACTGTGCGCGCCGATGATCCGATGCTGGATGTGCGCGATCTGGGGGTCGCGGCGCAGCCGGTGCGCATTGTGGTGTCCAGCGATTTGACCCTGCCTGACGCGGCGAGGCTGGCGCAAACCGCCGATCTGTCGCCGGTTTGGCTGTGTCACGGACTTGCCGCACCCAGCGCAATTTGTGCCAGATGGGGCGCGAAATCGATCCCCACTGCTTTGGTCGAGGGGCGCGTTGATGTGGTCGAAATGATGGAAAACCTGGCCCGCGAAGGGCTGACCCGCGTGTTCTGCGAGGGCGGCGGCGCGCTGGCGGCGTCATTGATCACAGCGGGGTTGGTAGATGAATTGGTGGTGTTCCAGGGCCCCAAGCTGATTGGCGCAGACGGGGTGTCTGCGGTGGGTCCCTTGGGGGTGTCGCGATTGCTGGATGCGCCGCAGTTAACCCTGATTGCACAGAGCCAAATTGGCGATGATGTGATGCAACGCTGGCGACTGAACTAGCGCCACAGGTAGGCATAACTTGCCACCAACCCCTGAAGTTTTGCGCCGATCCGGTTGGCGCGACCCGGTTTGGGGATATCACCCGTCGTCAGCCGTTCGACCACGATTTCAACGGGGCAGGACAGCCCTGTTTTGGGATCGAAGTAGCGCGGATAGTCGATCAGAACCGCATGGGCGAGTGCGATGATATCGGGGGTGGCTGCGCGCCGTGTGACGGGCATCGCGCGATCATCGGTCAGCCCCCAGCCCGCGTAAAACGGCGTGCCCAGGCAAGTCACGGGGATGCCGCGTAACAAAGCCTCAAACCCCAAAAGCGAGGTCATGGTCCAGACTTCATCCACCTGGCGCAGGGCGCTGATCGGGTCGGTTTGGGTGAGCACGGCATCGGCAAGATCACGGGCATTGGCGACCGCGCCCGTGCGCAGGCCCGCCTCCACATCGGGGTGGGGTTTATAGATGATGATGGCGGCGGGATTGGCCGCGCGGCAGGCGGCGAGCAGGGCCTGATTGCTGTTGATATCGCTCGCCCCAAGCGTGATCGATGCGTCGTCCTCGACTTGTCCGGGCACGAGAATGCGCCGCCCCTTTGGCAGTTTTGCGACGTCAGCGCCGCCGGTATTATACTTGGAAAGTCCTGCGTCGGTTAGCGATTTGATCAGCGCTGCGGCCCGATCGCGTGCCGCTTGTGACAGGCTGCCGCTGGCATTGATCAGGGTTTCCAACCGGCTTGGTGCGGTGGGGTCGTAGTAAATCCCGATGTCGTCCAGCACCAGTGACAGCGGCGGGGTCAGGTCGGCCCCAAGCCCGCGCGAGCGTAAAAATCCGTCCTCGACGCGCCACACCCCCTGTGCGGCCAACGCGGGCGTGATCTTGCCCGCCCAGACCATTTGCTTGCCTTGGGCGGGGCCGCTGTTTTGGGTGGCGCTGGCATTGGCAAACTTCACCGCCGCATACCGGCCAAAGAACTTTTGCAGCGGCTTGCGTTTCCACAGCCGCATCCCGTGTGCGGTCCACCCTGCATGATCGTCGCGCCATGCCCGCGCATTGGCCGCCACTGTCGCAGCGGCGGATTCAAAATCGCACAAGCTGTCGTGGAACGGGTCATACCATGTGGGATAGAGCAGCATCGCGGCGGCGAAAAGTTGGTTGCGGGTCAGGTTGCGCTGCCTGCGGTCCAGCGGCTTGCGGTCATCGCTAAGCCCCCAGCCCATATAGAACGGCTGGCCAAAGACGACAGGTTTATGCCCCGTCAGGATCGCCTCGAACCCCATTTGACTGCTGACGGTATAGACCGCCACGGCCCCGTCAAACAGGGTGTAGGGCGAGATCGGGGTGTCGCAAAGATGCACACGGTCATTGGTGTCGGCCGCTGTAAAATAGCCGCCGCGATGCCCCGCGCTGGTTTCGGGGTGGGTCTTGATGATGATTTGCGCAAACGGATGATCGGTTTGCGCGTAAAACAGCATCTCGCGAAAGGTGTTCAGATCCGCACCGCTGGCCTTGACAGAGGCATCGCCGCGGGTCTGGTCGATCACCACCACATAGCCCGGATCGGGGGCGGGGGTGGCCGGATCAAAGGCGTTGTATTTTGACAGATGGCGGGTTTTGAGCATCTCGATCGCGTCGCGCGCCCGCGTCAAAAGGGCGGTGTCATCAAGCGGATGATCGCGCAGTATTTCTTCGAGGTCGCATACCGTGGCGGGGTCAAAATGCACGCCTTTGTGGTCGATATGCAGCCCGATCGGATCGTCTCCGTCACGCCCCGTCAGGACCGAGCGTAAAAACGCATCCTCGACATGCAAAAGCGGCGCGTCGGTTTTGCCCGCCACCGCCTTGCCGCGCCCCGATGTCGGGCTTTGGCCCCAAATACCCACCAGATCACCCCGCGCGGGTTTGCCAAGTCTGATGTCAAAGCCTGCAAGCGTCAGGATGCGCCGCACGCGGGTATTGGTCAGAAACCCGCCGTTATAGACAAAAAGACGCCGCGAGCTTTCACCCGCGGCGTCCGTCCTGGCCCTGAAGGCCATTGATTACAGTCCAGCCGCAGTCGAGACGCTTGTCGCCGCATTCAACGATCCGGTCGCCGCTGCAATCGCCTTGTTGAACTGGGTATACGGCGCTTCGGTCACATAGACGGTGTCCTCGTCACGGATCGCAAAGTCGCGGGCCATGAACATGCCATTGGGACGGGTCAGATCAAGCACATAGATCATGCGCTGGGCGCCTACGATGTCGGTGCGACCCAAAAGCTGACGCGCGATTTCCTCGGGCTCGTTGCGGAACACAAACACGCCCGTGGGATCGGCCAACGTTGACTGCAACCCGCCAACTTGCGCGATGGCTTCGATTGCCGAGAGTGTCCGGCTTTCGAATGTGACCTGATCCTGCGTGCCCGTGGCGCCCAAAGCGGTAAAGCTGCGGGTGTCTTGTTCCACGATAATCCGGTCGCCGCCGCGCAGTGCTATGTCGTGGCTTGGATGGTCGTAAAGGTCCTCGAACCAGATCGAATCCGAATAATTCCCACGCACAACAGTGACTTGCGCGGTCTCTGGCCTTACAGCGACGCCGCCTGCGGCGGCCAGCATCGCCGACAATGTGCGGGTCGGACGCTCGATGGGGTAGACCCCCTGCGCGCCCACCGCACCCACGACAGAAACCGTGGCACCGTCACCGGCAAGCCGGCGCACTTGCACCTGCGGGTCGGGCGTCTGATCGGACAGTTTTTCGGAGATGATCCGGCGCACCGCCTCGGGCGTATTGCCCGCCGCTTTCACGCGCCCGGCATAGGGCACAAAGATATAGCCCGATCCGTCGACCTGCACCTGTTCCAGAACGGTGGCATTCTGCCCCCGCGGGACCAACAAGCCGTCATCGACGTTTTCCCAGATTGTCAGGCCCAGCACGTCGCCTGCATTGATCGTATCAGAGCCCACAACCGCCGCGTTGGTGAAGCCCTCCGAGAAGCCGATCGCAGGCGTCACCGCTGCAATCCGGTTCACCCGGTCGTCCACCACCAGAACAAAGGCGTCGCCCTGTTCCAGAACGGATCCAGAGAAAATTTCGGATTTATTCGGCCCGGACCGCGGTAAGCCACATGAGGCCACAAGGCCAAGCGTCACCACGAGGGCCGCGCCTTTTGCAAAGCGCAATGTCAGAGAAATCACTGCTCGGTCTCCTCGACCTGTTATTGTTATGCCTCGAGTTTTCTTTTTAAGTTACGGGAATCGTGGGCCAAAAGCTAGCCAGCGCGCGGATTGTTTCGGGATCGATGCACAGAACTGTTGCCGCGATGCCGCGCATCACGCGCAAACCGCTAGGTGTTGTGTGTGCTTAGGTCACGATCCGCAAGGGCTGGCGCTGTGGCACCTTGCCCGATTTGAGCGCGTCATAGGGATCTTCATCGCCAAGCATCATATCGACCACCTGGCGCATCAGTTGCCGCCGCCCGCGCGCCGAATAGAAGCCGCCGGGTACCTGGCTGGTTTCCAGCAGATAGCGCCGGTAATCTTTATAGGCCTTGCTGTCGGGGCGCGTCGGGTTGTTGAAGAAATCGGGCAGGGTTTGTTCAGAGACAAATTCGGGTTTGGCATAGACCGCATCGCCGAAGACCTTGAGAGGAATGCCACGCCACAGCACCTGTTGACCGGCGGTGGAATTGACGGTCACAGCACTGCGCGCATGATCCAGAAGCTGGGCCAGTTTGCCGCCCCGCACATAATGCACGCGGTCTGCAACCCCGTGTTCGCGGGCCAGTTGCCGGATGATCTTGCGCAGTGGCGAGCGGCCGTTTTCCAGCGGATGCGCCTTGAACACCAGATGATGGTGGCGCGCGGTCCCCTTGGCGAAACCGTCGATGACCACCGCGATAAATTCCTGCATCCGTGTGAAGGGTGAATGGTGCTGGAAACTGGCGTCATGTTCAAGCTGCATCAGCACCAGATGATAGGGAAACCCGCCAAAGCGGACGCGCGCCGTCGCAATCCGCCGGTCCAGCGCGATGAAGGGCATCAACAACAGCCTGCGGGTATAAAGCCATGCCTCGGCAAGCACCGGCAATTCGCGGTGGCGCACAAGTTTGCGGTAGTGGCCGTTGCGGAACAGCACAAACCAGTGATACAGCGCGCCGTAAAACACATGGTGGCGCATGTCGCCCCAATGGGCGGGCGGTGTCGGCACTTCAAGGTCGGACAGCGCCAGCGCCTGTTGCATCTGCGGCACGGTCAACGCCATCAGCCGCGAATTGCCATTGGTGCCGCCCCTCTCGTAGGTGATCCAATAGGGCCGCATATAGCCTTCCTCGAAGACATGCACCCGCAGCCCCGCCGCTTGCGCCTGTGCCACGGCAATCGCATGGATCGGGCGGGTATCGCCGTAAAGCACGACATCGGTGATGGTATGGGTGTCGATCAGTCGGGCAAAAGCGTCCGGCCAATCCTCGATGGTGCCCACAAACGGGATATACCCCGGTGCGCCGAACCAGAACGCGCGGTCGCCGGCGTTGAACCCGACGCGCCAGACGTCACCACCGGCGGCGCGCAACATTTTGGCAAGCCGATGCAAAAAGGGCCCATGCGGTCCTTGCAAAAATAGAAAGCGTCTGGCGGTCGGGTCGGTCACGTCGCAGGGATATCCCAAAATGGTCAACACATCCTTATTACCTATCCTTTTGGCAGGATTAAGGCGATTGACGGGCAAGCTGCGCCCGCGATGTCTTGATTGCAACAGTTTCAACCGCTAGGTCAGGGGAACATTGCAGGAGTGTCGTCATGTTTACCGGAATTGTGACCGATTTGGGCGTTGTAAAGGCGCTAAAACAGCAAGGTGACTTGCGGGCGCGGATCGGGACGAGCTACGACATCACGGGTATTGACCTAGGGGCATCCATCGCCTGCGAGGGCGTGTGCCTGACCGTGGTGGCGATGGGGGCGAACGATGGCAACTGGTTTGACGTGGATATTTCTGCCGAAAGCGTAAGTGCGACCAATATCACCACATGGGCTGTTGGCCGGCGCATCAATCTGGAACGCGCCTTGCGTCTGGGCGATGAATTGGGCGGGCATATCGTGTCGGGCCATGTTGACGGCGTGGCCCGGATTATCAGCATGACGCAGGATGGCGACAGCACCCGCTTTGTATTTCGGGCACCGCAGGATTTGGCCAGGTTCGTAGCCCCCAAGGGATCGGTCGCGCTCAATGGCACCTCGCTGACGGTCAATGCGGTGGATGGCTGCGATTTTGGCGTCAATATCATCCCGCATACCAAAGAGGTGACCACATGGGGCGATGCTGCGGTTTTCGACACTGTCAACATCGAGATCGATACCATGGCGCGCTATGTCGCGCGGCTGCGCGACTTCGACTAGCCCTGTTATGGGGCCGCCGCGACGTAGGGTGGGTCTTGACCCACGCCCCCTTTCCAATTTCGGGCCAAAGCGGTATTGAGCCCTCATCGCAAAAAGGTGCCCCATGACAGTGACATTCGAAAACCCCGGACCGGTCGAGCAAGACTGGGCAGATGCCATCAGCCCGATCGAGGAAATCATCGACGATGCCCGCAATGGCCGCATGTTTGTGCTGGTCGATCACGAGGATCGCGAAAACGAGGGCGATCTGGTGATCCCCGCCCAGATGGCGACCCCCGATGCGATCAACTTCATGGCCAAACATGGCCGCGGGCTGATCTGTCTGACACTGCCCAGCAAACGGATCGATGCGCTGGGGCTGCCATTGATGGCCACGCATAATTCCTCGCGCCATGAAACCGCGTTCACCATTTCGATCGAGGCCCGCGAGGGGGTGACCACAGGCATTTCCGCCGCTGACCGCGCCCGCACCGTGTCTGTTGCCATCGATGCCGCCAGCGGGGCCGCCGATATTGCCACCCCGGGTCATGTGTTTCCGCTGCGCGCGCGCGATGGGGGTGTATTGGTGCGTGCCGGCCACACGGAGGCTGCGGTGGATATTTCGCGGCTTGCCGGACTGAACCCCTCGGGCGTGATTTGCGAGATCATGAAGGAAGACGGCGAAATGGCCCGTCTGCCCGATCTGGTGGCCTTTGCGCAATTGCACGGCCTTAAAATCGGCACGATCAGCGATTTGATTGCCTACCGCCGGCGCCATGACAACCTGATCAAACTGCGCAAAACCGAGCAGATCACTTCGGAATTCGGCGGCGATTGGGAAATGCGGATCTATGCCGACGAGACCCATGGTGCCGAGCATATTGCCTTGGTCAAGGGCGATATTACGGCGGATGGTCCGGTGCTGACGCGGATGCACGCGCTTGATCCGATGCTGGATGTTGTGGGCACGGGCCCCAAGGGCCGCCGCGACGAATTTGGTGACGCCATGCAGATGATCGGCAAGGTCGGGCGTGGGGTGCTGGTGTTATTGCGCGATACTGAAATGACGCTGGACCCCGATGTCGAAGGGTCGCCGCAAACCCTGCGCCAATACGGTGTTGGCGCGCAGATATTGTCGACGCTGGGCCTGCATCAGATCACCTTGCTGACCAATTCGCCGCAGCCGAAAATTATCGGGCTTGATGCCTACGGTCTGGAAATCGTCGGCACCCGTAAAATCTCGGAGATCGGATAATGGCCGGATCCACGCATTACATCCTGCCGCGCCCTGCGTTTGATAAACCGGTCAAGCTGTTGATCGTGGCCTCGCCCTACTACAAAGACATCTATGATATGCAGATGGCAGGGGCGAAGGCGGAAATCGCGGCGGCAGGGGCGACATGGGACACCATCGACGTCACCGGTGCGCTGGAAATCCCCACCACCATCGCGATTGCCGAAAGGATGAGCAATTTTGACGGCTATGTCGCCCTTGGCTGCGTCATTCGCGGGGCAACCACGCATTATGACACCGTGTGCAATGACAGCAGCCGCGCGCTGCAACTGATGGGTCTGCAAGGCATTTGCATCGGCAACGGTATCTTGACGGTCGAGACCCACGCGCAGGCGGTCGAGCGCGCAGATCCGGCGCAGATGAATAAAGCCGCCGGAGCCGCCGCCGCAGCCTTGCACCTTGTGGCTGCCAGCCGTAAGTGGGGCCGTCCTGACAAAGGTGTCGGGTTCAACAGCGAAATCCTATTGGCGCAAGGCGGCAAGACCACAGCATGACCATCTCCAACAACCAACGCCGCAAAATGAAATCCGCCGCAAGGTTCTATGCCGTGCAGGCGCTGTTCCAGATGGAAGCCTCGGGCCAGACCATCGAGGCGATCATTCGAGAATTCGAGGATCACCGCTTTGGCGCGTCCTACGATGACTACGAGATGCACGAAGGTGACATCGACACGTTCCGCCTGCTGGTGGAAAAAGCGGTGGATGATCAGGCGATCATCGACCAGATGACCGATCGGGCCTTGGTTGTAAAATGGCCGATTGCGCGCATTGATCCCACGTGGCGTGCGCTGTTTCGCGCCGCAGGGGCCGAATTGCGCGACAATCGAACCCCGCCAAAGGTTGTCATCGTCGAATTTGTGCAAGTCGCCGAAGCGTTTTCACATGACGGCAAAGAGCCGAAATTCGTGAATGCGGTGCTCGACCATATGGCCCGCGAGGCACGCCCGGAAGCGTTTTAAACCTATGTCATGATGGCGGTGTGACCCGCAACAGCTCCGTGCTTGGCGGGGTAAAGTGGCGGGAACCGCAGCAACCGTTCAGGGATTTATTCCCGAGGACCTGTATGTACAGGTGGGCGCCAGATAAAAAGACCAAGGTCTCAACAGAGCCAGCTCCCTGGGATTTGCTTAAGGCCACTGGAATGTAACCCCTATAGCGATCGAGAAGAGCAGAAACCCGCCAAGACCACAGATAGGCCGCATCGGGGTGTCCTACAAGGGGTCTCGCAGATTAGGCCGCATAGCCGATCTGACGCAGGACCGCGTGCGGGGCAAAACGGACCACGACATGTTCAAGCGCGCCCACCGCGATGGCAGCAAGGCAGACTTGAGCGAAAGTGATCTCGGTGAAAAGTGTCATGTTGTGGCTCCAGTGATAAGTTGCCTTTTGGTGACGCCCAAATCAGGTGAAAACATGACGCAAGCAGGGCGGTTTTTAAGGTGACGCCGCGTCGCTTGCCTGTATTGCGCCTTATTTGCACGGCGGCTTGACCGGTGTTTATGGTTTGTTCATATTCACGCCATGCCTGATGATGTTGCCTGTGCTGACATATTGCCCACGCTGATGCCCGGCCAAATACTGGCCCGCGGCGTGTGCAGGCATTTGCGCCAGCACGATTTTGTCAGTGTCGAGGAACTGGTGCCCACGCGCGGCTTGCGGGTCGATGTGATGGGTTTGGGTCCAAGGGGCGAGATTTGGATCATCGAGTGCAAATCATCCCGCGTCGATTTCCAGACCGACACAAAATGGCAGGGCTATCTGCCGTGGTGCGACCGCTATTTCTGGGGGGTGGATCAGGATTTTCCGGTCGATTTACTGCCTGACGACACCGGATTGATTATTGCAGACGGCTACGGCGCGGAAATTCTGCGCATGGGACCAGAGGTGAGGCTCGCAGCACCCCGCCGCCGTGTGATGATCCAGAAGTTTGCCCGCCACGCAGCATTGCGGGCACAGGCGGCGCGTGATCCGCATGTGTCGGTGCGCTTCGGGCTGGCGTAGGCGGGTCGCGACGCTCTAGCGCTTTTTCATCGCGCGGGCGGCCATTGCGGCGGCGCGCATTTCCTCGGCGATCTCTTCGGCCTCTTCGGGTTCAAAATCCATCGGGATTTCGACGCCACCGGATTCGATGAAAAGCCGCACCATGCCTGCGTCCGTTGGGCCGATCTGCATGTTTGCTTCGATGTCGCGCTGGTCGTTGATACCCATGGGCTGTTCCTTTTTGTCGGTTGGGGATGATCTACCAAGCCTATTGACCCATTGGCAAGGAAAAGGCGGGTCAGGGGTCTTGCAATCAAATCCGCATCCCGCTAAATCCAACCTCGATGCCGCCTTAGCTCAGTTGGTTAGAGCACTGGTTTGTGGAACCAGGGGTCCCCCGTTCAAGCCGGGGAGGCGGTACCATCCCCCCCTTTCATATCCACAGGCTTTGGTGACATCAGCGTGCATTGCCGCTAGACAGCGAACAGTCGTTTTTAAGGAGCCAAAACATGGGCGCGATCCAGATCACATTTGACATTGCCCCCAATCCGGCCCCGCGTCTGGACAAGGCTTTGGGTCGCGATGTGCCCGAAGATGCATCGCTGTCGCGCTCGCGTTTGGCCAAGCTGATTGCCGATGGGGCTGTTCAGGTCAACGGCGTCGTTGTGACCGATCCGCGGTTTCGTGTGGACGAGGGTGCGCAGATTGCCGTGACGGTGGATGTGGCCGAGCAGAGCCATATCGGCGCCGAGGATATTCCGCTTGATGTGGTCTATGAGGATGATGACTTGATCGTCATCAATAAGCCGTCGGGCATAGTTGTGCATCCGGCCCCCGGCACGCCAAACGGCACGCTGGTCAATGCGCTGATTTTCCATTGTGGCGAGAGCCTGTCAGGTGTCGGTGGCATGAAGCGCCCCGGCATCGTGCACCGCATTGATAAAGAAACGACGGGGCTTTTGGTGGCGGCGAAATCGGACCGCGCACATCATGGGTTGGCCGGGCAGTTTGCCGATCACACAGTCGCGCGCCGCTATATCGCGATGTGCTACGGCGTGCCCGAGGCCAATGATCCGCGGCTGCGTGGCATCAAGGGCACATCGTTTGAACCGGGTAATATTTTGAAGGTGCAGACGTTTTTGGGCCGTCACAAGACCGACAGGCAGAGGCAGGCGGTGTCTTTTACCACGGGCCGTCACGCCGTGACCCGTTGCCGTATTCTGCAACCTTTGGGCAACCCTGCGGTGGCCTGCCTGGTGGAATGCTGGCTGGAGACCGGTCGCACGCATCAGATCCGCGTGCATATGGCCCATTGCGGTCATGCCCTGATCGGCGATCCAACCTATGGCGGCAAGCGCAAGATGTCGCCCAAGGCCGTAGGCGAGGCGGGGGTTGTCGCGATTGCGCATTTCCCGCGCCAAGCCCTGCACGCCGCGACCTTGGGGTTCACACATCCGGTCACGGACGAATTCATGGAATTCGAGGCAGATTTGCCCGATGATATGGTGTCGCTCCTCGGCGTGCTGGGTGCTGATTAACCAAACAAAACGGTCATCGGCAGGCCAAAGAAATCGGCCAGCAACACAAAGTTAAGCCCCAACACCACACAGGCCCCCAAACCCGCTAACACGCGCAATGCAAGGCTTGGGATAAAATTACCCATGATATCCTTGCGCGACGAAAAGATGATCAGTGCAACCATCGGCACGGGCAGGGCGATGGACAACACAACTTGGCTCATCACCAGCGCTTGGGTCGCATTCACGCCCATCGCGACCACCGCAAAAGCCGGCAGCATCGTGACCAACCGCCGGATAAAAATCGGCACGTGGAAATGCAAGAACCCCTGCATGATCATCTGCCCCGCCATTGTGCCCACGACCGAGCTGGAGATGCCCGACAGGATCAGCGACGTCAGGAAAATCCCCGCCGCCGCGGCCCCCAATAATGGTGTCAGCAGGTAATAAGCGGTCTCGATTTCGGCGACCTCGGGATAGCCCGCGCTGAATGCGCTCGCGGCCATGATCACCATCGCGATATTGACCATGCCGGCGACAGCCAGCGCCAAAACCACTTCGATGTTGGAGAACCGCAACACGCGGCGGCGCTCGGTGTCATTGCGCACATTGGCGCGCGATTGGGTCAGACCCGAATGCAGATAAATCGCGTGCGGCATGACCGTGGCACCAATAATACCCACCGCAATGATCAAGGCCGCCGTATCAGGCAGGATCGGCTGCATCAGGCCCATGCCGGTCGCGGCCCAATCGACAGGGGCAATCAGCAGTTCGGCCAGATACGCCAGCCCGATGGCGCCGACCATCGCGCCAATAATCAGTTCCATCAGCCGGAAACCGGCCCTCTCGAAAATCAGGATGCCGTATGTGATGACCGCCGTGATCACCATGCCGACGATGAGCGGCAGCCCGAAGAGTAATGAGAGGCCAATTGCGCCGCCCAAGAACTCGGCCAGATCGGTGGCCATAGCGGCAATCTCGCTGATCACCCACATGATCCAGACCACAGGGCGCGGGAAATTGTCGCGCGACAGCTCAGCCAGATTTTTGCCGGTCACAATGCCAAGCCGCGCTGACAGCGCCTGAAACAGCATCGCGATCAGGTTGGCCAGCAAGACGATCCACAAGAGTTTATAGCCATAGCCTGCGCCCGCCTGAATGTTGGTGGCATAGTTGCCCGGGTCCATGTAGGCGACCGAGGCGATGATGGCGGGACCTGCGAACAACAGCTTGCCGCGAAGGCTGCGGTTTTGGCCACTTAACACCGCACTCATTTTGTCGCGGGTTTTGTCGGTATGGGTTTGCATGGGGACCTCTTTGCTTATGAGAATGATTTGCAACTAAAACCGGACTTTGTATAGGGGGTTTGTGAAAATTATCGCTATTGGTTTGGTTTCGATTGGTCTCATGTGCGTGAATGCACTGATATACCCCTTCAAATTCCGGTCTACAGGATTCATATGTTGGTAACGCTTTTTGGCTAAACGCACTTGAAACGCGCTGTGACCATCGCCATATCCATGTTAAGCCCATGAACATTGGGTCGGGGAGACAAAGATGAGCAATTTGAAAAATCTGCCGGCACCATCGCCGGAACAAGGCCTGAACCGCTATATGCAGGAAATTCGCAAGTTTCCGATGCTGGAGCCGGAAGAGGAATATATGCTGGCGAAACGCTGGGTGGATCATGAAGACACCGAGGCTGCGCATAAAATGGTCACATCGCACCTGCGGTTGGCGGCCAAAATCGCCATGGGCTATCGTGGCTACGGGTTGCCGCAAGCCGAGGTGATATCAGAGGCCAACGTGGGCCTGATGCAGGCGGTCAAGAAATTTGACCCTGAAAAGGGCTTTCGCCTTGCGACCTATGCGATGTGGTGGATCCGAGCGTCTATTCAGGAATATGTGCTGCGGTCATGGTCGATGGTCAAACTGGGCACCACATCGGCGCAAAAGAAACTGTTTTTCAACCTGCGCAAGGCGAAAAACCGGATTGGCGCGTTGGAAGACGGCGACCTGCGCCCTGAAAACGTGGCGCGTATCGCCACCGATCTTGGCGTGACCGAGGACGAAGTTGTCTCGATGAACCGGCGTCTGTCGGGCGGGGACGCGTCGCTGAACGCGGTTGTGGGCTCGGACGGCGAAGGCACCACACAGTGGCAGGACTGGCTGGAAGACGATAGCGTTGACACCGCGGGCGACTATGAAGCCTCTGACGAATTGACCGCGCGCCGCGAGATCATGGCCGAGGCGATGGATGTGCTCAACGAGCGCGAAAAGGATATTCTGGTGCAGCGTCGCCTGTCGGAGGAAACCATCACGCTGGAAGATTTGAGCAGCCAATATGATGTCAGCCGCGAACGTATCCGGCAGATCGAAGTGCGCGCTTTTGAAAAACTGCAAGAGCGGATGCAGGCACTGGCGCGCGCGCGCGGGATGTTGACAGACGCCTGAGAGCAACGGGGCCTGTCGCAGGCCGCTTTTGCGCCCCGTCACAGCAGCCTTCACGATCCTGTCTTTCATAGGGCCCCTCTTTCATAGGGGGGTGAATTGGGCCATAGTTTTCCAAACGCCTCTCGCTTGGAAAAAACCACATGACGCTTGAAGATATCGTCGATACCGATCGCCACCCGATCATCCGCAGCGGTTTTGCAGCAAAATCCGCCACCATACTTGACCGTGACGGTGTTCTGGTGCTGGCCGGTTTCATCCGGCCCGCCGCCTTGGATGTGATCCTTGCCGAGAGTGTGGCCAAGCAGGACCAGGCTTATTTCTGCACGCAAAAACATTCGGTTTACCTCACAGCGCATGATCCTGCTTTGCCGGGTGATCACCCCGCCAACCGGCAGGTTACCTCGTCCAAGGGCTGTATCTGCGATGATGAAATTGCCGCAGATTCACCACTGCGCAGGCTTTACCATGACCCGCAGTTTCAGGCCTTCATCGCACAGGTCACGCGACAACAGGCCGTGCACCCCTATGCTGATCCGCTGTCGTCGATTAACATTCACTACGCCAATCGCGGTCAGGACCTTGGCTGGCACTTTGACAATTCATCCTTTGCGATCACCCTGCTGATCCAGAAACCCGACGCGGGCAGCGCATTTGAATATATCAAGAACCTGCGTGATGCGGATGCGGGGGATATGAATTACGAAGGCGTTGCAGCCTTGCTCGACGGGCAGGTGCAGCCGCAGGTCTTGTCGATGGATCCGGGCACGCTTGTTCTGTTTCGCGGGCGCAATGCCGCGCACCGTGTCGCGCCCAATGACAGCGATACAACGCGGATTCTGGCGGTCTTGGCCTATAATGCACGGGCGGGGATTGCCCTGTCCGAAAATGCCCGCAAGACGTTTTACGGGCGATTGACCTAGAGGGAGAGCACGATGCGCTGGGGTATTCTTGGGGCTGCAAAATTCGCCCGCGAACATATGGGGCCTGCAATTCATGCGGCCTCGGGGGCCGAGCTATATGCGCTGGCGACCTCTGATCCGGCCAAGGCCGCAGGCTTTACCGCCTTTGCGCCGCAGCTCAAGGTCTATCCCGACTACGATGCCCTGCTGGCGGATCCTGCGATTGACGCGGTCTATGTGCCACTGCCCAACCACCTGCATGTTGCGTGGTCTCTCAAGGCGCTGGCTGCGGGCAAACATGTGCTCTGTGAAAAACCCGTCGCGATGCAAGCCTCCGACTTTGACGGGCTGGAAGCGGCTGCAAAAGACGCAGGCAAGCTTTGCGCCGAGGCTTTTATGATCGTGCACCACCCGCAGTTTATCCGCGCCCGCGATCTGGTGCAGGGCGGCGCGATTGGCACGCTGACCCATGTCGACACGGTATTTAGCTATAATAACGCGGGCGATGTGACCAATATCCGCAACAAGCCAGAGACAGGTGGTGGGGGCTTGCGCGATATCGGGGTCTATACCTTTGGGGCTGCGCGGTTTGTGACGGGGGCCGAGCCGGTTTCGGTGCCCTACGCCCATATCCGCTATGAAAACGGCGTTGATACATTCGCGCAGGTGGCCGCAAATTTCCCCGCTTTCACCTATTGTGCGGTGGTGTCCATCCGGATGCAGCCGCGACAGGAGATCACCTTTCACGGCGACAAGGGGTTTTTGCGCCTGACCTGCCCCTATAATGCAAACCTGCATGATGTGGCGCAACTTGTGCTTGAAAACGACGGGCAACGGGTGGTGACAGAGCGGTGGCCTGCGGCAAACCACTATGTTTTGCAGGTCGAAAATTTCGTCACCTCAGCGACCACAGGGGCAGCTTATCCTTGCCCGCTGGCGTTCTCTCGTGGCACACAAGTGATGATGGATATGGTATTTGACGCCGGAGGGCCCCCGCATGACTGACGATGAAAACGAACCCGCCCATTTCGAAAGCCTGTGGATGCGCCTTGTCAATATGATCATCATCGGGGTTTTGATGAGCTTTGTTCAAAGCCTGTTCTGGATTATCGCGGTGATCCAGTTCATCATCATGCTGGCCAACAAGCGTGAACCCAACGAACAACTGTCCGAATTTGGCACAACGATGGGCGTCTGGATGGCCAAATCGATCCGCTACCAAACGGCAGCGTCAGAGGTGAAGCCATGGCCCTGGACGGACTTGGACTAGGATTGCGCTGATGTGATTTGAGGAGGCATTCGATGGATCGATATACCGGTCGTTGCCTTTGCGGTCAGGTGCAAATTTCCGCAGTGGGGCAGCCCGACAGGGTCGGCATTTGCCACTGTCTGGATTGTCGCAGGCATCACGGCGCGCTGTTTTATGCAGCCGCGGTGTTTTCACACGACGTGGTGACTATCACCGGCGAAACACATGATTTCGACGGGCGGTTTTCTTGCCCCTCTTGCGGCTCTTCGGTCTTTGCGCGTAGCGATGATGACGTGGAAATTCATTTGGGGGCGCTTGATGCGGCGGACGATCTTGTCCCGACCTATGAACTTTGGACCATCCGCCGTGCGCCTTGGTTGCCGGCATTTGCAGGCATGACACAATATGATCGTGGCCGCGAAGCCATTGATCGGACCCAGGACAAGATGCCCTAGACGGCGCAGCAGCCTATGAAATGGCGCTATGCCTCCATCGCTTCCAGCTCGTCGATCATACCCTCGATCATCGACAGGCCCTTGTCCCAGAATTTGGGATCAGAGGCGTCGAGCCCGAAGGGCGCCAAGAGGTCGCTGTGGTGTTTCGATCCACCCGCGCGCAGCATGTCAAAGTATTTCTCTTTGAAATCAGGGTCGCCCTCGGCATAAACCGCATAAAGCGCGTTCACCAACCCGTCGCCAAACGCATAGGCATAAACGTAGAACGGCGAGTGCACGAAATGCGGGATATAGGCCCAGAATGTGGCATAGCCCGGCGTGTAATCAAAGATGTCGCCAAGGCTTTCGGCCTGCACCGACATCCATAGCGCGTTGATGTCATCGGGGGTCAACTCGCCTTGGGCGCGGGCGGCGTGCAGCTTGCATTCAAAGTCATAAAACGCAATCTGGCGCACGACGGTGTTGATCATATCCTCGACTTTGCCCGCCAGCAGCACCTTGCGCTCTTGCTTGGTTCTGGCCCCTTCGAGCAGTTTTTGGAATGTCAGCATTTCGCCGAACACAGACGCCGTTTCGGCCAGTGTCAGCGGCGTGGAGGACAATAGCTCGCCTTGCCCCGCAGCCAGCACCTGATGCACGCCGTGGCCCAATTCATGTGCCAATGTCATCACATCGCGCGGCTTGCCCAAATAGTTCAGCATCACATAGGGGTGCACGGTGGTCACGGTCGGATGCGCAAATGCGCCCGGTGCCTTGCCGGGTTTCACGCCCGCGTCAATCCAGCCTTTGGAGAAAAACGGCGCGGCCAAATCAGCCATCTCGGGGGCGAAATCGGCATAGGCCTCCATCACGGTTGTGCGCGCCTCGTCCCATGACACGGTGCGGGTAATCTCCATCGGCAAGGGCGCATTGCGGTCCCATGTTTGCATCCGCTCCAAGCCTAACCACTTGGCTTTCAGCGCATAATAGCGGTGCGACAGGCGCGGATAGGCGGCCACTACCGCGTCGCGCAGGGCCTCGACAACCTCCGCCTCGACGTGGTTTGACAGGTGCCTGCCAGTTTGCGGGCTTGGCATTTTACGCCAGCGGTCCTCGATCTCTTTTTCCTTGGCAAGGGTATTGTGCACGCGGGCAAAGGTCTTGAGACTGGCCTCAAACACCGCCGCCAACGCATGGGTCGCCGCCTCGCGCTTGGCGCGGTCCTGATCTGTCAGCAGGTTCAACGTGGCTTCAAGGTTCAGGCTGTCGCCGTCCACGTCAAACTCCAGACCGGCCATTGTTTCATCAAACAGGCGGTTCCATGCGGCCGCCCCGACGGTGGATTGATCGTGCAAAAACTTCTCAAGCTCGTCGGACAACTGATGCGGCTTCATCGCGCGCATCCGGTCAAACACCGGCTTGTAACGCGCAAGATCGGCGTTCTGCGCCAACAGTCCTGCCAAATGCGCATCCTCCAAGCGATTGAATTCAAGGCCATAAAACACCAGCGGTGTGGTATAGGCGGTGATCTTGTCTTGCGCGTCGGCCATAAATTTGGCGCGGCCGCTGTCGGTGGTCATCTGATAATACCGCAGCCCCGCATAAGACATGATGCGGCCCGCAATAATATCGATCTGTTCATAGCGCTTGACCGCGCCCAGCAGCCCTGCGGCATCAAGTGTCGCCAGCTTGCCCTCATACTCGTCGGCAAATTCGGAACAGGCGGTATCGAGCCAGTCCATATCGCGGATCAACGCCGGGCTATCCTCGGCGGTATATAGATCGTCGAGGTTCCATTCAGGCAAATCGCCGAATGCATCACTGCCCCCGTTGGACGCGTCGAAAACTGGTTTTTGGCTGTGCATTCTGGTCACCTGTTTGATGTGTTTTCAGTAATATAGGGGCCCCGCACGCCGTTTAGAAGCGCAAAGCGGACATGCCTCAACGATGGTGGTCAAACAGCTTTGTGATCTGGTCAAAGACCTGATTGCGAATGGCGGGTGTTTCCATCATCACCTCGTGGCGACCGCCGGCAATCGTGTGCAGCGTGCCATTGGGCCATGTCGCCATGCGGTTGCGAATGGCAGCAGGCGCGACAATGGTCTCGTGCGTGCCAAGAAAGGTCACACAGGGCAGGTCGGGCGATGGTTTGCCGGCCAATGCGCGCATTTCACGCAACGATTCGTTGAGCCAGCGCAGTGACGGCCCGCCAAGCGCGAAATCGGGCTGTGCGCTCAATTGGCTGCGCATGAACGTGAACATCTCCAGGTCGGACGACAGGCTGTTTTGCGCAAACGCGCTGCGCATCACATAGGGCTCGCTGGTTTGCCCCGGTGACATGGCTGTCTCGAATCCCATCACGCGCGATGCCGATGAGGCCGCCCACGCCAGCGGGCGCACGACGGGCGACATGGTGAGCCCCCACATCGGTGCCGAAAATGCAACCGCCTTGACCGGCAGGCCGTCCATCAAAGCCCGAAGCCCGATGCAGCCTCCCATCGAATGGGCCACAAGATAATAGGGCTTGGGCAGGTCCAAATTGCGCATATGGGCCAGCGCCGCGATGACATCTTTTTGATAATCCTTGAAATCTTCCACGTCGCCCAATGTCGGTGTGTCGGTGGTGCGGTCGGCAATGCCTTGGCCGCGCCAGTCGATTGCAGCCACCCCATAGCCCCGCGCCGCAAAATCGGCCGCCGCAGGGCCGTATTTTTCGATATATTCAGTGCGTCCGGGAAACAGCAGGATCGTGCCTTTCATCTGCGGCCCCGTCCAGTGGCCAACCCGGATTTTCAGCCCGTCCGACGCGGTGACCCAATGGGCCACCCCGCCGGCGGGCCCTTGTGCAATATCATCAAAAAACGGCGCGTTTTCCATGGCTTACGACAATACACCCGCGAGTTTCATCGCCAACCCCATGTCGCCGTCAACTTTCAACTTGCCTGTCATAAAGGCCGCTGTCGGGTTTTGCTCGCCTTCCAGAATCGCCTGAAAAGTGTCTGCACTGGCCGACAATGTCACGTCTGCGTCGTCGTCGCCCGCGCGCGCGCCATCGGCATCGATCAGAATCGCCCCTTCGCCGTCGATCTCGAATTTTGCCAAGCCGTCAAAGCCTGCGCCACCCATTTTTTCGTTCAACGCCGCAATGGCCCGGGTAATGACTTCGCTCATTTTTGATCCTTTGTTTTGTTTGTGACCGCCACCCCTCTGGTGTCGGCTGATTGTTACGCTACATTAGTGTTATGGGCACGCTAGGTCATCACTTCAAATATATCGTTGCGGCATTTGTGCTGACGCTGGGGCAATCCCTGCCTGCGATGGCGGCGGATGTGGATGATTTGATGAATGAATTGTCACAGGCCGACCCGCAAGCACAAGCCCGCATCGCATCACAAATTGTGGCGATTTGGGAAAATAGTGGCTCGCCCAGTATGGACCTGCTGCTGCGCCGCGGCAAAGATGCATTGGACGCCGGCGATCCCGAGGCGGCGCTGGATCATTTTTCGGCCCTGATCGATCATGCGCCGGCCTTTTCGGAAGCCTATAATGGCCGCGCCACCGCTTATTTCCTGCTGGGTATGACCGGCCCCGCCTTGGCGGATTTACGCACGCTTCTGACGTTGGAGCCGCGCCATTTCGGCGCGATGCGTGGCGTGGCCGTGATCATGGAGGACCTGGACCGCCCGGCACAGGCCTTGGACATTTACCGCGCCATTTTGCAAATCTACCCCACCTATGACGGCGTTGTGGATGCGGTAGATCGACTGGAACTCGCTTTGGAAGGTCAGGCGCTTTAGTCGCCCGACCCGTAGTTTACGGGACATCTGATGATACATTCCCGTGTGACGGCTGTTTTGGGGCCGACGAATACTGGCAAAACCCATTATGCAATCGAGCGGATGCTGGCGCATCGCAGCGGCGTGATCGGCCTGCCGCTGCGCCTGCTTGCCCGCGAGGTTTACGACCGCATCGTCGCAATCAAAGGTTCGGGCGTTGTGGCGATGATCACCGGCGAGGAACGCATCGTGCCGCCGCGCGCGGCCTATTGGGTCTGCACGGTCGAGGCGATGCCTGACGGCATGGGCTGCGATTTTCTGGCCGTCGACGAGATCCAGCTGTGCAATGATCCCGAGCGCGGCCATGTCTTTACCGACCGCCTGCTGAACGCGCGCGGCTTGCACGAGACCCTGTTCATGGGGGCTGCCACGATGCACAACGCTATCGCCGACCTGATCCCCGATGCGCAATTCATCTACCGCGAACGTATGTCGACACTGACCTATTCAGGTTCGAAAAAGCTAAGCCGGATGCCTTCTCGGGCTGCAATTGTCGGGTTTTCGGTTGAAAATTGCTATGCCATCGCCGAGCTTTTGCGCCGCCAAAAGGGGGGTGCTGCGGTTGTGATGGGCGCATTATCCCCGCGCACCCGCAACGCGCAGGTCGAGATGTATCAAAACGGCGATGTGGACTATCTGGTCGCTACCGACGCGATCGGCATGGGGCTGAACCTTGATATTAGCCACGTGGCATTTTCCAGCCTGACGAAATTTGACGGGCGCAAAATGCGGCATTTGATGCCTGACGAGCTGGCGCAGATTGCCGGCCGCGCGGGGCGGTTTACCGAAAACGGCACCTTTGGTGTGACCGGCGAGGCGTCCGAGTTGCCCGACGAGGTGGCGCAGGCGATTTGCGATCACCGGTTCCAGCCGGTCCAGAAATTACAGTGGCGCAACAGCAAGTTACAATATGGGTCGACCAAACGGCTGATCAACACGCTTGAGCAACGCACCGATGATCGCTGGCTGACCCGCGTGCGCGAAAGCGATGATCTGGCCGCGCTCAAGGCACTTTCGGCTGATGAAATTATTGCGGCGCGGGCGAAAGATGGCCCTTCGGTCAAGCTGCTGTGGGATGTCTGCCGAATCCCCGACTTTCGCGGGATCAGCAGGGGCGAACATGCAGCGCTTTTGACGCAGATTTTCACCGATTTACACCAGGACGGGCATGTCTCGGCCAATTGGTTCGGGTTGCAAGTGCGGCGCATTGACCGGACCGACGGGGATATTGATGCATTATCGAAAAGATTGGCGTATATTCGCACATGGACCTATGTCGCACAGCGCAAAGGCTGGTTGCGTGACGAAATGCATTGGCGCGACGAGACGCGTGCAGTAGAAGACCGCTTGTCAGATGCGCTGCATGGTGCGCTGACCCAACGATTTGTGGACCGGCGCACCAGCATTCTGCTGCGGCGGCTCAAACAGAAGGAGAGCCTTTTGGCTGACGTAAACGATAAAGGCGAAGTCACCGTGACGGGTGAATTTGTAGGCAAGCTTTCGGGCTTTCGGTTCCAGATGGATAAAGCGGGGAGCCCCGACGAGGCCAAGACATTGCGTCAGGCATCGGTGGCAGCACTCGCGCCGCATTTTCACCTGATGGCGGACCGTTTTTATAACGCGCCAGATCCCGAGATCGATTTCACCGAACAGGGTGGCCTGATGTGGGGCGATGCGGCCGTGGGCAAACTGGTCGCAGGCGCCGATCCTCTCAAGCCGGCAGTTGTGGCTTTCGTCGATGACGAAGCGGGCGAAGATGTCGCAGCAAAGGTCACGCGCCGTTTGCAGCACTTTATCGACCGCAAAATCGCGGCTGGTTTCGAGCCGCTGTTGAAGCTCAAGAACGACGACACCCTGACCGGCAGCGCCAAAGGATTCGCCTTTCGCATGGCTGAAAACTTTGGCATTTTACCGCGCGGCGACGTGGCCGAAGATGTCAAGGCGCTTGATCAGGACGCCCGTGGGGCGTTGCGCAAACACGGTATTCGTTTTGGTCAATTTACGATTTTCATGCCGCTGCTGTTGAAACCTGCACCAACACGCCTGCGCCTCGTGCTGTGGTCGCTCACCAAGGGGCTTGCCGAATTTCCCGAAAGCCCGCCCCCGGGTCTGGTCACCGTGCCCGCGTCCAAGGATGCGGTTGCGGGATATTATGCGATGTCTGGCTACCGTGCGGCGGGCAGCCGTGCGATCCGTATCGACATGCTGGAACGTTTGGCCGACATGCTGCGCGACAAAGACAGCCGTGGCGGCTTTGAGGCCAACGCGGATATGCTGTCGATCACCGGCATGACGCTGGAGCAGTTCTCGGACCTGATGACGGGCCTTGGCTACAAGGCCGAAAAGGGCGCGCGCGCCAAGGTGAAATCCGTCCCCCAAGTGATACCAGAGGCCGACAAAGACGTGCCTGCCGATCAGCCTGTCATGGATACCGCTGCTGACGCCGCAGCGGGTGCGATCATTGCGCCTGATGCTGTGGATGGTGCTATCCCAGAGGTCTCGGAAACCGAAACACCAATTGGTGAAGCGGCGGATGACAAGATTGTCGCTGCTGAAATGGAGGCCTTCTATACCTTCACATGGGCAGGCCGCGCGGCACGTGCAAACGCACGTCCGCAGCGTGACAACGCCAAGCCCAAGGGCAAGGCAAAGCCACGCGGCGCACCGAAGGGCGGCGATCAGCGGCAGAAATTCAGCGCCAAGCCGAAGGTCGAAAAGAAGATCGATCCCGACAATCCGTTTGCGGCCGCCTTGGCTGGATTCAAAAAAGGTTGAACGCTGCTCGCGACACAATCCGCCTTGATAAGTGGCTTTGGCAGGCGCGGTTTTTCAAATCGCGCTCCATCGCCGCCGGCGTCGTGACCTCGGGCAAGGTGCGCATTGAAGGGCAGCCCGCCGTCAAACCCGCGCGGGCCATCGGGGCAGGGGATGTGCTGACCTTTCAGCAAGCCCGCGATGTGCGAATAGTGAAAGTTTTGGCGCTGGGCACGCGGCGCGGACCCGCCCCCGAAGCCCAAGCGCCGTATGACGATATGTCGCCGCCAAAGGCGCATGTTCCGAAAAACCCCAGATATGAAGGAAAAGGGCGCCCCACAAAGAAGGATCGGCGGGACATGCTGTCTCATCCTCAGCCAGACGGACCTTTCACGCTTGAATGAACCGGCAGACTGTCCTAGCTAGCACCTGAAAACTTTCGGATGAGCCAATGACCTATATCGTCAACGACAATTGTATCGCCTGTAAATACACCGACTGCGTCGAGGTATGCCCCGTGGATTGTTTCTACGAGGGCGAAAACATGTTGGTGATCCACCCTGACGAATGCATCGATTGCGGCGTCTGCGAACCCGAATGCCCCGCCGACGCAATTCGCCCTGATACAGAACCGGACATGGAGAAATGGGTCGAGTTCAACCGGAAATATTCCGAGATGTGGCCTGTGATCATCACCAAGAAAGATCCACTGCCCAATGCCGACGAAATGGATGGCAAACCCGGCAAGATCGACTTGTTTTCGGAAAACGCGGGCGAAGGCGGCTGATTCGAGCGGACCTGCGCAAGTGCCTTGTTTATATGGAAAAGCGCCCTGCAAACTGGCGCTTTTTTTATGGTCTTTTTTGTGGTATAGTGTCCGCGATGCCGCTGATTAAATAACCAGTTTGAATACCCCAACCGCCCGATGGAAACGCTAGGTTCCCGTCGGTCGTTTTTGTGTCGCAAACTGGTCCGTCACCGAAAGGACGAACATGAGCAAGAAGAAAAACGACTTTAGCCCGAATGAATTTGTGGTCTATCCGGCGCATGGCGTCGGGCAGATAGTCTCGATCGAGACCCAAGAAATTGCGGGCTTCGAGCTCGAGATGTTTGTGATTGCATTTGTGAAAGACAAGATGACACTACGTGTGCCGACCCATAAAGCCACGGATGTGGGGATGCGTGCACTGGCGACCCCCGATGTGGTGTCGCACGCGATGAAAACCCTGCGTGGCAAGGCCAAAGTCAAAAAGGCCATGTGGTCGCGCCGGGCGCAGGAATACGAGCAAAAGATCAACTCTGGCGATTTGATCGCGATTGCAGAAGTTGTGCGCGACTTGCACCGTCAAGACGACCAACGCGAGCAAAGCTATTCGGAGCGCCAGCTCTATGAAGCCGCACTCGAGCGTTTGACCCGCGAAATCGCAGCTGTTGCCGGACACGATGAAAACGCCGCCGCCGCAGAGATCGATTCCGTTTTGGTGGGACGTGCTGCTTAATCGCAGTAGTCGATAACAATTTAGGCCGCGCTTGCGAAGGCGCGGCCTTTTTTGATTGAAAATCAAGAGCCTCCGGCGGGAGTTTGAGTGGACATAGAAAACCTAAAGCGCGCGCCAGCCGATGTCGCCACGGTAAAAGCCTTCCGGCCAATTGATTTGTTTGGTCATGGCGTAAGCACGGTCGCGGGCCTCAAGAAGCGTTTCGCCGCGCGCTGTCACGGATAAAACGCGACCACCCACGGCCACAATATGTCCGTCTTTTTGTGCGGTACCGGCATGGAATGTCATGTTCATGCTATCCTCGGGTAAATTATCGAGCCCGTTGATAGCGCTGCCTTTTTCGTAAGCTGCGGGATAACCGTTTGCGGCCATCACAATCGTGATCGCGTGATCATCGGCCCAATTGACCTGCATCTCATCCAGGCGGTGTTCGGCACAGGCCTGCAACAAATCAAGGACCTGACCGCCCAAACGCATCATCAGGGTCTGACACTCCGGATCGCCAAAGCGCACGTTATATTCGACCAGTCGCGGCTGGCCGTCTTTGATCATCAACCCCACAAAGAGCACCCCTTCAAAGGGCGTTCCACGTTTTGCCATTTCGTCCATGCAAGGCTGGATAATCTCGTCAAGCGCCTTTTGCGTCACGGCATCGGTCATTACGGGGGCGGGGGAATAGGCACCCATGCCGCCGGTATTTGGCCCGGTATCACCGTCACCAACCCGTTTGTGATCTTGCGCCGTGCCCACCGGCAGCACGGTTTTTCCGTCGCAGAGCACGAAAAAGGATGCCTCTTCGCCTTCCATGAATTCCTCGATCACGACCTCGGCACCCGCCGCGCCGAATGTGCCATCAAACATGTCGTCGATTGCGGCCAAGGCCTCGGCCTCGGACATGGCCACGATGACACCTTTGCCTGCGGCCAACCCGTCAGCTTTCACAACGATAGGGGCGCCCTGCGCGCGAATATAGGTGCGGGCGGCATCGGCATCGGTGAAATGGCCGTATCCTGCGGTGGGTGCGCCCGCTGCATCGCAGATCGTTTTTGTGAAAGATTTAGACGCCTCCAGCGCTGCTGCCGCCTTTGAAGGTCCGAAAACCAACAGTCCCGCATCGCGCAAGCGGTCCGCAATGCCCACAGCCAAGGGGGCTTCTGGTCCGATGATCACAAAATCAATCGCGTTTTCCTCGCAAAAACTGGCCACCGCATCGCCGTCCAGAATGTTGATATCGGCGCAGTCGCAGATCTGCTCGATCCCCGCGTTTCCGGGTGCCACGATCAGTTTGTCGCATTTCGGGTTCTGTAAAATCGCCCAAGCCAGACTATGTTCACGCCCGCCGCTGCCTAAAATGAGGATATTCATGCCGGTCTCCTGCTTGGCCTTTTGTCCCCAGCGTTCTAAGGTCGCTCAGACCTGACCACAAGGGCGGACCATGGACCTTTTCGACGAACCGACAGCCACCAATGCACCCGAATTCACCGTTTCCGAACTGACCGGATCGGTCAAGAAAACGCTGGAGGGCACCTTTGGCCGCGTGCGGGTGCGCGGTGAAGTGGGACGGGTAATGATCGCCCGATCTGGCCACATCTATTACGATATCAAAGACGACAAGAACGTGATTGCCTGCACCACGTGGAAGGGGCAAGTCGCGGGGCTGGGCGTGACACCCCAAGAGGGGCTCGAGGTCATCATCACCGGCAAGCTGTCCACTTTCGGGGCGCAGTCGAAATATAATATCAATGTCGATTCCATTGAGGTCGCGGGTGCGGGCGCGCTGATGGCGATGCTGGAAAAGCGTAAAGCGGCGCTGGCCGCCGAAGGGTTGTTCGATCCGCAGCGCAAAAAGGGACTGCCCTACCTACCTGAAATCATTGGGGTTATCACCTCGCCGACAGGGGCAGTGATTCGCGATATCCTGCACCGCTTGCGTGACAGGTTTCCGCGCAAGGTGCTGGTTTGGCCGGTCGCCGTGCAGGGTAAAAACTGCGCGCCCGAGGTCGCAAACGCCATCCGCGGATTTAACGCCATGACACCGGGCGGGGCCTTGCCGCGACCTGACCTGATCATCGTGGCGCGCGGCGGCGGATCATTGGAAGATCTGTGGGGTTTTAACGAAGAGATCGTCGCGCGCGCCGTGGCCGCATCCGACATTCCGTTGATCTCTGCCGTGGGCCACGAGACAGACACAACCCTGATCGATTTCGTCTCCGACATGCGCGCACCAACGCCCACTGCGGCGGCCGAAATGGCTGTGCCGGTGCGTCTGGAGTTGATGGCTTGGGTTGATCAGCAAGGCGCACGGCTTAGCCGGTCATTGTCGCACACATTGACCCAGCGCCAACAAAGGCTGCGTGATCTCGCCCGTGCTTTACCCAATAAAGACAGTCTCTTGGACGGTCCACGCCAGCGGTTTGATTATCTGGCGGAACGCTTGCCCAACGCGCTGCAAGCAGGGATTGCGCAAAAGCGCCTCCAGCTTTCGGAGGCAGCAGGCGCATTGCGCCCCGCCGTCTTGCGCAGTCGGATCGCGGCAGACAGGCAGCGTCTGGACAAGCTGGCAGACCGCCTTCGCGCCGACGTTATCACCCGCGATATCGCCCGCAAACAAGACAAGCTTGACAGCATCCTCAACCGCATTTCAGACCGTGCGCGCAACCAGCAAGACGCGCGCATCGCCAAACTGGCGGCCCTCGACCGGTTGCGCGAAACCCTTGGCTATGTCGAAACGCTCAAACGCGGCTATGCGGTGGTGCGCGGCGACGGGGCTGTTGTGACCGACCGGGCAAGCGCGCAAGCGGCGACTTCACTTGAGGTTGAATTCGCCGACGGGCGCCTGAAACTGGGCTAACTTCCCAGATTCGGACCGGGGCAGATCAGCGGCTCGCGACTGTCGCGCGCTTCAAAAAGTGCCGAAGTATCGGGACGGTTCATAAACACCGCGCGCAACCCGTCCGGTTCGTCATAGAACTTCCAGCACTTAGGTTCTGGATCAGAATCGTAGCGGAAACAGATACTTCCCTTGCTTTCATACCAAACACCATTGCTGCACTCACCATCCAGAAACGACCAAACAACCCGCCTGTTGGGCTGATATTGCTCGACGCCATAGGCCGGATTCCCCACCGATCCGAAGGTCAGGGTTTTGCCCGCAGTATAGGCGTCAAATTCGGCGGCAGTCATGCCGTCACCTGCGTAAACAGGGCTTGCAAAGGCGAGAAGGAACAATAACCGCATGGCATTAATTTGCCCGACGTCCCGCGGTTTTGCCAGACACATCACCGTTATGTGGCCCATTTTGCCGCCAGCGGGTCCATCACTTTGCGCCAGCGCCGTGGAAATAACGCCAGCGTCGCCATCATCGGCAAAGACCGCGGCAACATCGGACTTCCATCAGGGATGGTCAGCGTGTCGTAGGGGCGCTGCGGATGGGCGTGGTGATCGGAATGGCGCGGCGCGTTCAACATCACCGCCGAGCTGAACCAATGCGGGCTGTTCCAGCTATGCCGCACGTCCACAGGCGCGGGCTTGCCATCGATCATGCGGCGCATCAAACCATAGTGCTGGACATAGTCCGACAGCAGCAATTGCGAGGTCGCGAAACCGGCCAGCGCGACATAGACCAGCGCGCCCTTGATCCCGCCAATCAGTCCCGCAACCACAATAAACCCAATTGCCCCAAGAATATAGCTGACGTAGGGGTGGCGGTAGCGCGGCGCATTGATGCGGCGCAGCCGCGCGCTCTCTGCGGTCAATCCCTTGCGAAACGACCCGCGCCATGCCCGCACCGCAAAGCGGTAATAACTCTCGCCGCGCCGCGATGTCGACGGGTCCTCGCGGGTCGCCACATGCCGGTGATGCACCAGCACATGCGCCGATGTATGATGCCCGAACAATAGCGAAATATAGACCCATTTGCCCAAGCGGTGTGCGATCCGACTGCCACGATGGATCAACTCATGCGCATTTGAATTGCTCACCTGTCCAAAGAAAAATCCGGCCGATAAAAACAGCCCGCCCTTGGCAAAAATTCCCAAAGACTGGTTTGCAAGCGCATCCACCACCAGTGCCAACACCACGAAATGCGCAAGCCCCAGCAGGATTGAAAGCCGGGCCGCGACGGGAAATTCGACCTCGGGGGTTGGCGGCGTGATGTGATGCACCATTTCGTCAAGACAGGCGGTCAATGCGGTCAAAAATACCACGGCGGCCAAAATCCACCAGCCGCCATAGATTGCAGCCATCCCCAACAGGGCGGCTGGGGTCAGGGTCGCGATCGAAAACAGCCGCATCGGGGTCAGAATTCTCCACATCCCGCAGACCTATCATGCAAGTGCCGCGTCGTCAGGGGCAAACTGCGACGCTGTGATTTCATTTTTGCCGATAACAGACTCTGACCGGGCCAACAAAGGACAGCGAATGACTGACATATTGTGTCAGATCGCCATGATCTGTGGGGGGCCTGCCAGGCTATTGCAACAAACCGCCAAGCCTGACCACCGCGGCGGTCAAAACGGCCTCGGTTCTGCTGCTTGCAGCCATATCATGGGGCGCGGCGCGGCCTCTTGCATTGACCGCGGCATTGCGGTTTGGTGCCTTGGGCGCAGATCGGACAGCACAAGCCTTGTTTCTCTACGGGTTTTTGGCTGTTTGGGCGCCCAAACCCTTCCCTCGGCGCGGATACACGATTAGGTGGACTATAAGCGAAATCCCAAAGGCGTTGCTCATGTCGTTTTTTAAAAAGCTCAAGGATCGCATGACGCGGTCGTCCTCCAAGATCGACGAAGGTCTGGACGCGATTGTCAGCGAAGGCGACGCGGACCCACATGACATCGCGCCCGCGCTCGCCAACACACAAACCGTCACCGCCGCACCGGACAGTGACGACCCTGACATCGCGAGTGAACCGCCCGCGCAGGCCGCGCCGCAGCGCGGATCCGTGGTGGTTCCGACCGCAACGCCTGCGCCCTCTGACTTGGCTGCCGACGACACGGGTCCGGCCAAAAAGCCAGGGGTGTTGGGCCGCCTTTTGGGTCGTCAGGACGCGACCGCGACAGTGCGCCGCGCGCTTGATGATACCATGCTTGAGCAACTCGAAGAGCTGCTGATCTCGACCGACATGGGCGTGGATACCGCCCTGCGCGTCACCGCAAATATGGCCGACGGGCGCATGGGGAAAAAACTTTCCGCGCGTGAAATCAAACAGTTGATGGCCGCCGAAATCGCGCGCATCATGGATCCCGTGGCCCGCCCGATGCCGCTTTATGCAAAAAAGCCACAAGTTGTCCTGGTGGTCGGCGTCAACGGGTCGGGTAAAACCACGACCATCGGTAAACTTGCCAGCCAGTTCAAAGCGGCGGGAAAATCGGTGGTGATTGCGGCAGGCGATACATTCCGGGCCGCCGCCGTCGAGCAATTACAGGTTTGGGGCGACCGCGCGGGTGTGCCGGTTATGACCGCCGCCGAAGGGTCCGACCCCGCCAGCCTTGCCTTTGATGCGATGGAAAAAGCCCATCGCGACGGTGCGGATCTGTTGATGATCGACACCGCAGGGCGCTTGCAGAACCGCGCGGATCTGATGGAAGAGCTTTCCAAAATCGTGCGGGTGATCCGCAAGAAAGACCCCGAAGCCCCCCACAACACCTTACTGGTCCTTGACGCCACGACGGGGCAGAACGCCTTGCAACAAGTCAAGGTTTTTCAAGAGCTTGCCGATGTATCCGGCCTTGTGATGACCAAACTGGACGGCACTGCCAAGGGCGGCGTTCTGGTTGCCTTGGCCGATAAATTCGGTCTGCCGATCCACGCCATCGGGGTGGGTGAGCAGATCGATGATCTGGCCCCGTTTGATCCCGAAGACTTTGCCAATGCGCTAGTCGGGCTTGACGGGTAACCATGGGCGACTGGATCGTTGCACTTGCAGGCACGCCAGAGGGCGCGCGGTTGGCGACGGTCCTTGCGCTTATGTCGGCGGTGGCCCATGCGGCGTTTGGCGCGTTGCAAAAGGGCCGGCATGATCCGTGGTTGACGCGCGGCGCAATCGACGGCTGGCTCGCGGTGATATCTGCGCCGGTGGCCCTGTTTATGGTGCCTTGGCCGACTGTCTTCACCGCCTGGTTGCTGGCTGGCGCCTTTGTGATCCATTTTATCTACAAATACACAATGGCCGCGGCCTATGAAAAGGCGGCCTATACGGTGGTCTATCCGGTTGTGCGCGGCACCGGTCCACTTGTTACCGTCATCGCCGCCACGGTGTTTTTCCAAGAACATTTCACGCTTGTTCAATGGCTTGGCGTGGCCTTCCTGTCGGGCGGGATATTGCTCTTGGCGTTGCGCAACCTGTCCGAGGAAACCATTGATTTACAATCGCTTAAGGCCGGTATGGCGTGGGCCGTGGCCGGCGGCGTCATGGTGGCGCTTTATACGACATGGGATGCATATGGCATCCGCTCGAGCCTGAATCCCTTTACGTTTCTGGCGTGGTTTTTCTTTATCACAGCACTGGATTTTCCCATCTTGGCGGCGCTGCGCTACCGGCGTATGGCGACACCACCGGTTTTGGGCCCGCTTTTGTGGCGTGGTTTCGCAGGCGCGCTGATTGCATGGGTCAGTTTCGGCGGCGTGATGATGGCTACGCGACTGGACAAGGTGGGCGAGGCGGCGGTGCTGCGCGAGACCTCGACGGTCTTTGCAGCCCTCATCGGTTGGTTTATCTTGGGCGAAAAGGTTGGGCCGCGGCGTTTGTTTTTGATGGCACTGGTTGCACTTGGCGCTGTGATCGTAGAAGTGGGCGGATAAGGGAGACTGCAATGGCTGAAAAATCGATCAATCCAATTCTCAAGCAGGTGCTGGAACTTGGGCCAACGCTGGTATTTTTCCTGATCTATCTGCGGATCAAGGATGAGGTTTTCACAATTGCGGGCACGCAATACAGCGGGTTTATCGTGGCCACACTGGTGTTTGTGCCCATTCTGCTGGTCTCGATGGGGGTGTTGTGGCACTTAAGCGGACAACTCAGCCGGATGCAGATTTTCACCGCCTTTATGGTGATTTTCTTTGGCGGATTGACCGCCTGGTTCAATGACGAGCGGTTTTTCAAAATGAAAACCAGCATCGTCTACGGGTTTTTCGCCGCGATCCTTGGCATCGGGCTGTTGCGGGGGCGCAGTTACCTGCGCTTCATCATGGAAGATTTCCTGCCCATGCAGGATGCTGGCTGGATGATTCTGACGCGCCGGTTGACCATGATGTTCGCGGCCCTCGCCATCGCCAACGAGCTGATCTGGCGCACCCAGTCCACCGATCTTTGGGTCAAGCTTGAAACATTTGCCTTTCCGGTCGCCCTGTTCGTGTTTCTGTGGCTGCAAATCATCGGGCTGCAAAAGTATCTGATCGAGACTGACAAAACCTAGCGCATCTCGGCATAGCCTGTCGAATTATGCCGCATCTGGCGGTGTCCGGCTGATTTATAGCGCAGTAGATCCACCTGTGCGATCGTCAGGTGCGGACGAAACGAAATGCCACATTTTCCCTTCAGCGACCATTGCACAATCGCCTCGACCCGGTTGTTCAGATAACTCATGGAAATCCGCTGTCCGCGCGCCAAAGGCGTTGTAATCGATACCAGCGCCCCTGTTTCATTGACATCATTGATCACCGCCTGAACCGCGCCAATCGGGGTTTTCAGGGTGATCGGGTATTCGGTGCGATAGCGGTGCGATCGGAATTGCATGTGTGTCTTCCTTGTCTTGTGATGCACAACTCTAGCCCGCCATGTCTTAACGAACCGCTACACTTCAAATACTACGCAATATTGACCTCGCTGATCGGCGGGCGTATTACCGCGCTCGTGGCGATTTGAGACCGGATTGCGGGCCACGTTAAATATGCCGCTAAACAGGGTGAGAGTGCGCAGCAGCCTCGATACCTCGGTGTCGGGGTTTTTTATTGCCGATCGGGCATGGAGATGAAGATGACGAACTGGAGCAAACGCACCAAAGCTGTTCACGCAGGCACCCGCCGCAGCCAATATGGCGAGGTCTCGGAGGCGATTTTTGCAACACAAGGCTTTGTTTACACATCCGCAGAGGATGCCGAGCAGCGGTTTATCGAATCCGGCCCCGACGAATTTATCTACGCGCGCTACGGCAACCCGACCGTGCGCATGTTCGAGGACCGCATGGCGGCGCTTCTGGGCTATGAGGACTGCTTTGCCTGCACCTCTGGCATGGCGGCGGTCAGCGGCGCACTGACGGCTTTGCTCAAGGCGGGCGATCATGTCGTGTCCTCGCGGGCGCTGTTCGGCTCTTGCCTTTATGTGCTGGAGGACGTCCTTGGTCGCTTTGGCGTGGAGATCACCCTTGTCGACGGCACCGATACCGCCGCTTGGGATGCCGCCATTCGCCCCGACACAACGTTGGTGTTTTTTGAGAGCATCTCGAACCCGACGCTCGAAGTCGTCGATATGCGCCATATCGTGAAAGCCGCCCATAGTGTTGGCGCGCTGGTGCTGGCCGATGATGCGATGGCAACACCGGTCTATTCTTATGCGCGTGACTGCGGGGCCGATCTGGCGCTGGTGTCGACCACCAAACATGTGGACGGGCAGGGGCGGCTGCTGGGCGGCGCAATCGTCGGATCCCGCGAGCTGATCCGCGGCCCGATCGAGACCTATATGAAACACACCGGCGGCGCGATGAACCCGTTCACCGCTTGGACACACCTCAAAGCGCTTGAAACGCTTGATCTGCGGGTGCGCGCGCAATCTGCCGCCGCCCTTCAGGTCGCACAAGCGCTGCACGGGCATCCCAAACTGACCACCGTGCGCTACCCGACCCATCCGGCACACCCGCAATACGATCTGGCAATCTCGCAAGCCCCCAGCGGCGGCACCGTGCTGGCATTCGAGGTTGCAGGCGGACGCGACGCCTGTTTCCGGTTCATCAACGCATTGGAGATTTTCACCATTTCCAATAATTTCGCGGATGCCAAATCCATCGTGACCCATCCCGCGACCACAACCCACCAGCGGCTGCCGCAAGACCACAAAGACATACTTGGCATTTCCATGGGGTTGATCCGGTTGTCGGTCGGGCTTGAAGATCCGGCGGATTTGATCGGCGACTTGCTTGGGGCGCTTGATAAGGTCTAGGCTGACTTTTCCCGCGTCTTGGCGCTAGGATACTGCTACCATGGCGCGCAAAGGAGATGCATGAATGACTGATCTACGGGCCACCCTGTCGCGTATCTATTACGAAAATATTGGAAAAGGCGCGGCAACACCCCATCTCATGGGGCAGGACACCACCGTCGGGGGGCACGACATGACCATTCATTCAAAAAATCTGAGCGCTGACCGGGACGGTGAGCCAACCCGCGCCGAGGCCGAAGCGGCCCTTGCATTGCTGCGGCGCTGGGCGGTGGACGTGACCCCCGAGGAAGTCTCGCTGCTCGACCCGCTGGTCAGTCGGCTGATCCCCGGCCAGGAGGTCAGCAATTATCCCGCGTTGGCGCGGGCCTACCCCGATGCATTCGAGGTCGACGAGGCCTATAAGGCCACCATGCCCGACCTGCAAAACGGGCCGTCCAGCCTGATCAAAGGCACCAAACAGCAAATTCAACATGTGGGGATCTCAAATTTTCGACTGCCGATCCGGTTTCATACCCGCGATGGCGGTGATCTGACGCTGGAAACTTCGGTGACCGGCACTGTCAGCCTCGAGGCCGAAAAGAAGGGCATCAACATGTCGCGGATCATGCGCACCTTCTATAAACACGCCGAAGAAACCTTCAGCTTTGAAGTGATCGAGCGCGCGCTGGACGCTTACAAATCCGACCTCGACAGCTTTGACGCGCGTATCCAGATGCGGTTTTCCTTTCCGATGAAGGTGCAAAGCCTGCGCTCGGGGCTGTCGGGCTATCAATACTACGATATCGCGCTGGAACTGATTGAGATCGACGGGGTGCGGCGCAAGATGGTGCATCTGGACTATGTCTATTCCAGCACATGCCCGTGCTCGCTGGAACTGTCCGAGCACGCACGGCAGTATCGCGGGCAGCTCGCGACGCCGCATTCGCAGCGATCGGTGGCACGGATGTCGCTTGTGGCCGAAAACGATCAACCGATCTTGTGGTTCGAAGACGTGATCGACATGGCGCGCGCAGCGGTGCCCACCGAGACCCAAGTCATGGTCAAACGCGAGGACGAACAGGCCTTTGCCGAGCTGAACGCGGCCAATCCGATCTTTGTCGAAGACGCCGCACGGCTGTTTTGCGCGCAATTGCTGGGTGATGCGCGGGTCGGCGACTTTCGGGTCGTGGCCAGCCACCAGGAAAGTCTGCACAGCCATGACGCGGTTTCGGTGCTGACCGAAGGGGACACATTCGCCAGCACCTCGATCGATCCGCGGCTGTTCCAAAGCCTGTTCCACGTCGGCTAGTCTACCGCAATGCGTGATAATCTGACGCGGCTGTAGGGGCTGCTTCTTGACATGCTTGCGCAGTCAGGCCAACGCTGCGCAATGCTTGATTTTCGCCCCATAGGTTATGTGATCGGTCTGCTTGTGGCGGCACTTGGGGTGACCATGCTGGCGCCTCTTGCGGCCGACCTGATCGAGGGCAACGGGCATTGGCCGGTGTTCATGGAAAGCGCGATCATCACCATCCTGACCGGCGGGCTGATTGCGGGGGCCTGTGCCAACGGGGTCAGCGCGAAATTGACGATCCGGCAGACATTTCTGCTGACCACACTGGTCTGGCTCATCCTGCCGCTGTTCGGCGCGATTCCCTTTGTGATCGGGGCGACCAATGCCAGCGTGACCGATGCGTTTTTCGAGGCGATGTCAGGGCTGACCACCACAGGCGCCACTGTTTTCAGCGGCCTGGAGGCGCTGCCTGCGGGTATCAAACTGTGGCGCGGCACGCTGCAATGGCTGGGCGGGGTCGGGATCATTGTGGTCGCGATGGTATTTTTGCCCGAACTGCGGGTCGGCGGGATGCAGATTTTCCGCACCGAAGGCTTTGAGACCAGTGGCAAAATCCTGCCGCGTGCAGGTGAAATCGCCAGCCACATCTCGGTCATTTACGTCGGGCTGACGGCCGCCTGCGCTCTGGTCTACGCGGCCTTCGGGATGCAGGGCTTTGACGCGCTGGTGCACGCCATGACCACCGTTTCGACCGGCGGCATGGCCAATTCGGACGCGTCTTTCGGGCTCTACGGTGAAGCCGTGCACTACGCAGGGTCCATCTTCATGATCCTGGCTGCCCTGCCGTTTGTGCGCTATGTGCAACTGGTCGGGGGCACGGCCAAACCACTTCTGCAAGACACCCAAATTCATGCGTTTCTGGCCATCATCGGCGTCAGCGTGCTGCTGATTTCGGCATGGGTCTGGGGGCGCGAAAGGGAAATCACCGAAATCGCTTTCCGCGAGGCCCTGTTCAACGTGACCTCGATCATCTCGGGCACCGGCTATGCAAGTGCGGACTACATGACATGGGGCACATTCCCCGTTGTGATGTTCTTCTTTATCGGGCTGATCGGCGGCTGCGCGGGCTCGACCGCCTGTTCGATCAAAGTGTTCCGCTACCAGTTGCTGCTGGCCTCGATCAAAAGCCAGATCAGACAAATCCACTCGCCGCACGGTATCTTCCTGCCGCGCTATCAGGGGCGGCCCGTGTCCCATGATGTGTTAAGCTCGGTCATGGCCTTCTTTGTGGCGTTCCTGTTGGTGCTGGGCGTCGTGGCCACACTGCTGAGTATGACAGGGCTCGATTTCATCACCTCGGTGTCAGGTGCCGCCGCCGCCATCGCCAATATCGGGCCCGGCTTGGGCAGCGAGATCGGACCCTCGGGAAACTACGCGGGGCTCAATGACACCGCAAAGTGGATATTGGCGGCAGCCATGCTGATCGGGCGGCTTGAAATGATGGCTGTGCTTGTCCTTTTCACCCGCTCATTCTGGAGACCCTGATGTCGCAACGCCCCCTTGGTGCCCAAATCTCGCATATGTTGAAATCGCGCGGGGTCGAGGTGATCTTTGGCATCCCGGGGGTGCATAATCAGGAAATGTATCGCGGCATCCAAGAGGCCGGCCTGACCCATATCCTTGCGCGGCACGAACAGGGGGCAGGGTTCATGGCCGACGGCTATGCGCGCGCCACCGGACGGGTCGGGGTCTGCTATGTCATCACCGGACCCGGATTGTGCAATATCATGACCCCGATGGGGCAAGCCTATTCGGATTCGGTGCCTGTGTTGGTGCTGTCGTCGTGCTTGGATGACACGGCAGCCGCGCGCGGGCAATTGCACCAGATGAAAGACCAACAGGGGGCTGCCGCCTGCGTCTGCGACTGGTCCGAAACCGCGCGCTCGGCCACCGCCGCCTATGCGCTGATCGACCGCGCCCTGTTCGAATTTGACGCCGCGCGCAAACGGCCCAAACATATCAGCTTTCCGATCGGGCTGCTGCAAGGGGCGGCAGACACAGACATCCCCGCACCGCGACCCGATGTGTCACTACCCGACCCTCTGGACGGGCAGATCATGGCACTGGCCACTTTGTTGCAAAACGCCCGCAGACCGCTGTTCATCTTTGGCGGCGGGGCGGTGCATCTCGACTTTGCAAGCGATGTGATGGCGCAGTGGGGGGCGGCCAGCCTGACAACCTACGCAGGACGCGGCATCATTGCGCCCGACGATCCGCTGCACTTTGGCGCAGCCCTCGCGCGCGGGTCCAGTGCGGATGTGATCGGCAGCGCCGATCTGGTCGTCGTCATGGGGTCAGAGCTGTCCGAGGTCGATCTGTGGCGTGACACTCTGGGCCACACTTGCCCTTTGGTGCGGGTCGATATCGACCCGCAGGTGCTCTGCGACAGGCACGGCGCCGAGCATGTGATCCTCGCCGATTGCTTTGCGGTGCTCGACAAACTGTCCGAGGTGCTCGAAGACCGTCTTGACACCACGTGGACCGCCCAAGAGGTCGTTGATGCCCGCGTGAAATGGCGCGCCGAGATCGCAATGGAACGGCCCGGTATTGTGCCCGTGGCCGATGCGCTGCGCGCCGCTTTGCCTGCTGATACCATGATCTTTTCGGACATGACGCAATTTGCCTATGCGGCCAAGGAAATCTGGCCAATGGATCGCGCCGCACATTGGCACCACCCCTACGGCTTTGGCACGCTTGGCTATGCCTTGCCTGCCGCCATCGGCGGTAAAATCGGTGTGGGCGACCAGCCGGTCGTGGCCATCGCGGGTGACTACGGCTTCCAATATTCCTTGCAAGAATTGATGGTTGCAGTCGAATTGGACCTCTCGCTGCCGATCATCATCTGGGACAACGGCAAACTGGGCGAGATCGAGGACAGCATGGTGCAGGCGCAAATCGCTCCCAATGCGGTGATCCAGAAAAACCCCGACTTTGTGAAACTGGCACAGGCCTACGGCGCCGCCACCGCCGCGCCCAAATCACTGGATGCCTTGCAAAACGCGGTGCGCACGGCCTTGGCCACAAACGGCCCGACCCTGATCCATGTGACCTCCGACATCTGCGCCTAGCGGCGGGCTTGCTACTGGTCCAACGTGTCAGGCATGACCGCGTCAAAGGTGGTGAAACTCGCGCGCATCTGGTCAAGGATCAGGCGCTGGCGCGGCGCGTCGGCGGCGGGCAAAATCAGGCTGAACCCCTTGATCGCGCCCTCCTCAAGTCTGGCATAGGTATAGGCGCGGATATCAGCACTGACGCCCTCGATCTCGAATGCTGTTTCACCCAAGCTGCGTGGCCCGTTGCGCGGCACAACCGACAGGCTTTGCATCATCTGGTAAAGCTGCGCCAGCGTGTCCGCATCCCCCGCCTGGCTGATCAACATCACCCGTGCGCCACTGTCACCCACGGGATCAAAATGCACAAACGGCGGCTCGTATGACCCGAATGCCACCATCTGCGTCGGGATCAACATCTCGATCCCCGCAACATCGGCGCGCACCAGTTGCAAAACCACACCGTCACCTGCGGCCTCATAAGCGCCCAGCAAAGCCTCTCGCTGGCTGATATTCAACGCACCATTCGGCTCTTCGCCGCGTGCCTGCTGCCATGTGCGGATCGCAGCACGGGTGGCGCGCCCGATCATGCCGTCAACCGGCCCGTCATAGACCCCCGCAAAACGCAATGCGCTCTGCAACGCGCGGCGCTCGCTGCCGTCCAACAACCCGTCTACGCCAGCTTCCTCGCGCATCAACTCCTCTGGCTCCACCGGATGCTCGTGGTCAGGCGCGCCTGTGGCCACAGCTTGGGCCGCGGGCGCCGCCACAATGCCCGCCGGCAACGGCCGCGCCGCCGTTTGCGCGCCAACACCAACCGGATAGAACTGCTGGCGAAACCGCGCTCCGTCGGCAATAAAACTATCGCCAGGAATCTGGCCACTGCTGCGCAACTGGCGCAACACCGCCTCTGCATCTGCGGGCGCATAGGGGCCCAGCACAACCGCATACCAACGCCCGCCCACAAAATAGCCCGCCACATCATCCAGTTGTCCGGCATAGGCTCTGGCGCGGCCCTGTGCTGCGGCCAGCGTCGGCTGCGCTTCGATCTGCACCCAGACCGTGCTTTGGGCCAGCGCAGGCAGTGACGTGAATGTGATAATAAGCCAAGCAAGCAATACGCGGATCATGAGAACCCCAATTTGGAAAAATACACAGAATCTTTTGACGTTTTGCAGAATTTAACAGCACAGCGGCGACGTGCAGCAGGAATCGGCGCTGTGCGCCAAGAATTTACCAGCCGTGGCCTAATTGACCCTTCCGGCGCGCCCCCGTAAGAGAAGGGCAACAGGCGATGAGGGTAAAGATGACCGACAAACCACGCAGTTTTCAGGAAATCATCCTGCGGCTCCAGACGTATTGGGCCGCAAAAGGCTGTGCCATCCTGCAACCATATGACATGGAAGTGGGGGCAGGCACCTTTCACCCCGCCACAACCCTGCGTGCCTTGGGCAGCAAGCCTTGGGCAGCAGCCTACGTGCAACCCTCGCGCCGGCCCACCGACGGGCGCTACGGCGAAAACCCCAACCGGCTGCAACACTATTACCAATATCAGGTCATCATCAAACCCAGCCCGCCGGATCTGCAAGACCTCTACCTCGGCTCTCTCAAAGCGATTGGCATCGACGCTGCGGTGCACGACATCCGCTTTGTCGAAGACGACTGGGAAAGCCCGACACTGGGCGCTTGGGGGCTTGGCTGGGAGGTCTGGTGCGACGGCATGGAAGTGTCACAATTCACTTATTTCCAACAAGTCGGCGGCCACGATTGCAAGCCGGTATCAGGTGAATTGACCTACGGGCTGGAACGGTTGGCAATGTATGTGCTGGAATGCGACCACGTCATGGAGATGCCATTCAACGACCCGGATGCACCCATCGCGCTGACCTACGGCGACGTGTTTTTGCAAACCGAACAGGAATACGCGCGCTGGAACTTTGACGTGGCCGACACCGATACGCTGTTGCAGCACTTCAAGGACGCCGAGGCCGAATGCGCCCGTATCCTTGATCTGCCCGCAGACGACCCCAAAACCGGTCGGCGCATCATCATGGCGCATCCAGCCTATGATCAATGCATCAAGGCGAGCCATGTCTTCAACCTGCTTGACGCGCGCGGTGTGATTTCGGTCACCGAACGTCAGGCTTACATCGGGCGCGTGCGTGCATTGGCCAAGGCCTGCGCGGATGCATTTATCCTCACAACAGCAGGTGGATTTTCGACATGACAGGCAAAACAATCATTCTGGGAATGCTCGCTATCGCATTGCTGACAGGCGGATCAATCTACTACCTACAGGTCTACGCCTATTACGAAGATGTCACCGCACAAGTTGATAAAATACAACTTACCTCGGCATCGACCGGTCAACTTGAGAATATAATGTTCGAAAATGTAAAGGCCATCGACAGCAATTCCAGCCCGCTGCGCTATCGGGCCTGCTTTGAGGTGACCCAATCACTCGACGCATTGACTGCAACTTACGAAATCTACGACGATATCGCACCACGCATCGCACCCGGATGGTTCGATTGCTTTGACGCCGAGCAAATCGGCAATGACCTCGAAGCGGGCCTCGCCACAGGCTTTCTCGGCGTCAAGGATTTCAAATACGGCATCGACCGTGTGGTCGCCGTCTACCCTGACGGGCGCGCCTATTCGTGGCACCAGATCAACCCCTGCGGCGATGTGGTCTTTGACGGCAACTTCCCGCCCGACGACTGCCCTCCTGTCCCCGAAAGCCTGAAATAATGCCCGACCTGCTGATTGAACTCTTCTCCGAGGAAATCCCCGCGCGGATGCAAGACAAAGCCGCCGCAGACCTGAAAAAACAGGTCACCGACGGGCTGGTCGAGGCTGGGCTGACCTATAAATCTGCCGCCGCGTTTTCCACCCCGCGCCGCTTGGCCCTGTCGGTCGAAGACCTGACCGCCAAAAGCAATCCGCAGCGCGAGGACCGCAAAGGCCCCAAAGTGGGGGCCCCCGAGCAAGCCATCGACGGCTTTTTGCGCGGCGCAGGCATCTCTCGCGAGGCCTTGGAAATTCGCGACGACAAAAAAGGTCAAACCTACTTTGCCGTGATCGAAAAGCCGGGGCGCATGGCCGCCGATATCATCGCCGAAGTGCTGGAAGACACCATTCGCAACTTCCCATGGCCCAAATCCATGCGCTGGGGCGCGGGCACGCTGAAATGGGTCCGCCCGCTGCATTCCATCGTGTGTATCCTGACCGACGAGGCCGGCGCACAGGTCGTGCCATTAGACGTGGACGGGATCACATCGGGCGCGCAGACCCGCGGCCACCGGTTCCTGTCGCCAGATGCATTTAATGTAACGTCTTTCGATGATTACGAGACGAAGTTAAAGCGCGCCCATGTCATGCTGCGCGCGGGTGACCGGGCCGATGCGATCTGGCACGACGCCACCAATCAGGCCTTTGCGCTGGGCCTGGACGTGGTCGAGGACAAGGGACTTTTGGCCGAGGTCGCAGGGCTGGTCGAATGGCCTGTTGTTTTGATCGGACAGATTGACGCGGCGTTTTACGACCTGCCGGATGAGGTGCTGAAAACCTCGATGAAAGAGCACCAGAAATTCTTCTCGGTGCGCGACCCCAAATCAGACCAGATCACCCGCTTTGTGACCGTCGCCAACACCGTCACGGCCGACCACGGCGCGACGATCCTGAAGGGCAACCAAAAGGTGCTTTTTGCACGGCTTTCGGACGCCAAGTTCTTCTGGGAAAACGACCTGCGTGTGGCCAAGGCCGGAATGCAGCCGTGGCTTGACAGCCTGTCGAACGTGACGTTCCATAACAAACTGGGTAGCCAGAAAGAGCGGATTGACCGCATCATCGCACTGGCCCGTGACATCGCCCCCATCGTCGGCGCAGATGCCGATGAGGTCGCGGAGGCCGCCCGCGTCGCCAAGGCCGATCTCTCCTCCGAGATGGTCTATGAATTCCCCGACCTGCAAGGGCTGATGGGCCGCTACTACGCCCGTGAAGCAGGCCTCTCGGACGCTATAGCCGCCGCCGCCCAAGAGCACTACTCGCCGCTCGGCCCTTCCGACGACGTGCCCATCGCACCCGTCTCGGTCGCCGTGGCGCTGGCCGACAAAATCGACACCCTCACCGGCTTCTGGGCCATTGACGAGAAACCCACAGGCTCCAAAGACCCCTTCGCGCTGCGCCGCGCTGCGCTGGGTGTGATAAGGCTGGTGTTGGAGAATGATTTATCATTTAGCGCGTTGGAACTGTTTCAGAACCAGTTCACTAAAATGGATGCTCATCTGTGCGGACTGTTCTGGAAACCTCAAGTTGCGCATCTTTATGAAACCAAGTCTACCACACCAGACATGGTTGAAATCATCGGTGAGTTGGGTTTCGATTTCACAAAGTTTGACGGCGAACTCCCTTTATCTGAAAGCTTGGACAAGGTGTTACAGGGTCTCGATCCAGTAATTGACAACGAGGAAGTGTCTGAAAAATTCTCCGTATTCGCGCGGAAAAAACTTGGTTTAACTTCTGATCAAGGGGCACTTGCAACCGACCTCCTATCCTTCTTCCACGACCGCCTCAAAACCTACCTCAAAGATCAAGGCATCCGCCACGACATCATCGACGCTTGCATCGCCATGGAGGGTGCCGACGACCTGACACTGCTGGTCAAACGCGCCCGCGCCCTGTCGGAAACCCTGTCCACCGATGATGGCGTGAACCTGATCCAAGGCTTCAAGCGCGCCAATAACATCCTGACCCAAGCCGAAGCCAAAGACGGTGTTGAATATTCCTATGGCGCGGATATCAAACACGCCGAGGCGGGGGCGGAAACCGAGCTGTTCAAAGCCCTTGACGCGGCAGAGGCCAAAATCACCCCTGCCATGAAAACGGAGGATTTCGGCACAGCCATGACCGCCATGGCGGGCCTGCGCGGACCGATTGATGCCTTCTTCACGGATGTGCAGGTCAACGCCGATCAACAGGTGGTGCGGCGCAACCGGCTTAACCTTTTGTCGCGTATTCGAAAAATCTGCCTCTCGGTCGCCGATTTGACCCGTATTGAAGGCTAGTCTGTCCTTTACCTAAAGGGCAAACTCCCCCTATGCTGCGCACACATAAGGAATGGTGCTGCAGTGCAGAATAAATTTAAATGCGAACCCGTCACCCTGATCACACCCACCGCGCTGATGTCGCCCGTGGTGCATGGCGGGCGGGCCAAATGCCTGCAACGTCTGGTGCGGCTCGACATGCCGGTGCCGGTCACCGTGGCGCTGTCGTTTGACGCGGTGCACCAGATCGCCATCGGCGAGATGCCCGATATGGCAGCGATCCTTGCGCCTTTTGGCGACGACCCGCTGCTTTCTGTGCGCCCGTCCAGTGAAGACCCCGATTGGGGCGGGCCCAGTGCAATTCTGAATATCGGCATGAATGACGCGCGCTATGCGGCCATGTGCACATCAATAGGCACATCGGCGGCCACCGCGCTCTACCTCAAATTCCTGCGCTCGTTTGCCGTGCATGTCTCGCGGTTGGACCCCGAGGCGTTTGATATCCCCGCAAACGCCGATGAAAAAACCCTCGCCCATATGCTCGAAGCCTATGAATTCGAGACCGACGAGCCGTTCCCGCAAAGCGTCGAGGTGCAACTGGGCGAAGTCCTGCGCTCCATGGCGCGTGCATGGGACGGCACCACCGCGCGCCTGCTGCGCCAAGCCAAAGGCGCGCCCGCCGACGCAGGGCTGGGGCTGGTCGTGCAGGCCATGGCATTGGGCGTGGGCGAGATGATCAGCGGATCGGGTGTCATCCAATACGTCGACAGCGCCACGGGGATGCCGCAAATCACCGGTCGCTATCTGGGTCAAAGCCAAGGCCGCGATGCTTTGGGTGATGTCAAAGGCGCGATCTACCTGACCAAAGACGACCGCGGCCCCTCTTTGCAAGACCGCAGTCCAGAAGTATTTGCCGCACTGCTGGCCATCGGCAAAACCTGCCGCGAAAAGCTGCGCGAAGAAATGCAGGTCGAATTCACCATCCAGAACAATAATCTGCATATTCTGGATGCGGTGCGGGTGCAGCGCGCCTCTCGGGCCTCGGTGCGGATTGCCGTCGCCTTGGCCGAAGACGGGATCATCGCGCGCGAGGAGGCGGTGATGCGGGTCGAACCCACCGCACTTTCGGAGCTTTTGCACCGGCAAGTCGACCCGACAGCACGGCGTGAACGCATCGTCACCGGTATTGCCGCAAGCCCGGGTGCTGCATCCGGTCACATCGTGCTGACCGCCTCGGAGGCCCAAGCCAGTGCGGCGCGCGGCGAGCCATGCGTGCTTGTGCGCCGCGAAACGACGCCCGAAGACATCCGCGGAATGCATGCCGCCGTCGCCGTCCTGACCATGCGCGGCGGTGTGACCAGCCATGCCGCCGTGATTGGGCGCGGGCTGGGTGTGCCCTGCGTGGTGGGGGCCTCGGACCTCGTGATCGACCGGAAAAAACAGGCCATCGTGGCCCCCGACGGGCGCCGGTTCAACGCAGGTGACATGATCACCGTCGATGGCACCACCGGCGACGTGCTTGCGGGCGAGCCTGCGATGGTCGAGGCAACCTTGGACCAAACCTTCCGGACCTTGCTCGATTGGGCCGACGATTCGCGCGATATCGGGGTGCGGGCCAACGCAGATACCCCCGCCGACGCCCAGACTGCGCGGAATTTCGCCGCCGAAGGCATCGGACTGTGTCGCACAGAGCACATGTTCTTTGAGGGCGACCGGCTTGGCGTCATGCGTGAAATGATCTTTGCAGGAGGCGGCAACGACAGGCGCGCGGTGCTCGACCGGCTACTACCAATGCAACGCAATGATTTCAAAGAACTTTTCAGGATCATGAAGGGACTGCCCGTCTGCATCCGGCTGTTCGATCCACCGTTGCACGAGTTTTTGCCATCAGGCAAAGCCGGACTTCGCGACCTTGCTGAACAACTGGCCCTGCCGGTGAATACGGTCACCGACCGGGTTGCGGCATTATCGGAATATAACCCGATGCTGGGGATGCGCGGCGTGCGATTGGGCATCGCTGTGCCCGAAATCTACGAGATGCAGGTGCGCGCAATCTTTGAGGCAACGGCTGAAATGGCCGCAGGCGGCAATGACGTCGTGCCCGAAATTATGATCCCGTTGGTCAGCGCGATGCGCGAGGTTGAACTGGTGCAAGCCCAGATCGACGCGGTCGCAGCTTCGGTGCGCGCCGAGAAAAACATCCCCTTCACCTACCGGTTGGGGGTCATGGTCGAAACCCCGCGCGCGGCGCTCCGGGCCGAAGATATCGCCAAACATGCTGACTTTTTGTCTTTTGGCACCAATGACTTGACCCAGATGACCTATGGGCTGTCACGCGATGATGCGGGGCGGTTCATGTCGGCCTATGTGCAACAAGGCGTCTACGCCGAAGACCCGTTTCATACCCTTGATGTCGAAGGGGTCGGCGAATTGCTGTCCATCGGGGCCGCGCGTGGTCGGGCAGGGCGGCCCGATGTGGTGCTGTCGATTTGCGGCGAACATGGCGGCAGCCGCACCGCCATAGCCTTTTGTCGCGCGCAAGGCTTTGACTATGTATCGTGCTCTCCGTTTCGGGTGCCTGTGGCGCGGCTTCATGCGGCCCAACTGGCCATTGCGGACAAATTGACCGGCGTGGCATAAATCCGCCGCAAAATTGCTGCGATGCAGCATGGGGTAGACGGACCGTCCGCTTTCTCCTAACAAGCCCATGCCTGCGTGGGGCTGACCACGTGACGCTTTGGATTTTCGCAATGCGATTTACTTTTGGACCCCGCTTGAAGGCGGCGCTGACAGCCTGCTTGTTGATGGTGGCAACAGCCCCGCAAGCAGAAGAAATGATCGCCAGCCGGCTAAGTGCGCTGCTGGGACAGGAGCGCCAGTCGCTCTCCGTGGTGCCTGATGCGCGGATGAGCGCGCTGACAACCTTGCCAACCCCCCAGAACAACACCGTGCAGCTGGATGACACAACGCTGTCATATGACCGCGAATTCATCGCCGCACAGCCCACCGCAACCGGCGACGCGCAGTGGCGCTGCCTGTCAGAGGCGCTTTATTTCGAGGCCCGCGGCGAATCCGTCAAAGGCATGTTTGCGGTGGCTGAAGTCATCCTGAACCGCGTCGACCGCGCCTCTTTCCCCGACACGCCCTGCGCTGTGATCAATCAGGGCACCGGTCGCAAATTCGCCTGCCAGTTCACCTATACCTGTGATGGCCGCAAAGAGGTCATCACCGAACAGGGCGCTTGGGTCCGTGTCGGCAAAGTCGCCAGACTGATGCTTGACGGCGCACCGCGCACCCTAACGGGCGGGGCTACCAACTATCATACCAAGGCCGTCAGCCCGTCGTGGTCACGCCGCTTCCCGCGCACGGCCTCGATCGGGTCGCACTACTTTTACCGCCAACCCACGCGCACCGCATCTAACTAAGGTCGCACAGGCACCGCGGGTTGCCGTCTTTGCATGGCTTGCAAGGGGTCTTTGGGGCGAGTATGCCGCAAGGACCCCTTGATCGAGTAGACCATGACAGATGATATCCGCCTTGCCTTTGCCCACCCCAGCGAACGGGCCGAGGCCAGCGCCGCCGCCCCTTTTGACCGTATTTCCCTGCGCGATTATATTGTCGAGGTTGAAATCGGCGCGTTCCAGTTGGAACGTGGCACCCTGCAACGGGTGAAATTCAACATTGTCGTCGAAGTCACCCCGCTGACCGGCCCGATTGACGACGACGTCGACCGCATCTTGTCTTATGACCGCGTGACCGAAGCCATCACCATTGAATTGCACGCCGAGCGGATCAACCTGCTGGAAACCCTTGCTGCGCGTGTGGCCGAACGGATTTTACTGGAACCACAAGCCGAGCGGGTGTTTGTGCGCATCGAAAAACTCGACCGCGGCCCCTTTGCGCTTGGCGTCGAAATCGTGCGCTCGCGCGACGGGGTGTCGCACGCGGGTCAGAGCCACATCGAGGCGCCGCATCCGCGTGTGCTGTTCTTGACCAACGCGGCTGCCGCATCGCCGCATCTGACCGGCTGGATTGACGCGCTTGCGGCAAAAGACGCGCCGCTGATCATCTGCGTCGCGGCCTCTGATCTGGCGGTGCCGCAAACCGGCCACGCCATGACCCAGCGCCGCATCGACCTTTTGGCCATTGAGCAGAACGCCTGGGCACTCGCCGCCCGCGACCTGCGCTGCAAAGTGGTCGCAACCCGCACCGAGCTGGACTGGGCGATGAAAAACGACCAGATCTGCGTCTGGGCCCCGTCGAAAATCGTGCTCGACGCGGTGGATGGCCCCTCTGCCGGCCCGCGCGACGCCTTGGCATTGGCGATGTGGTTTGCGCGCGAAATGCAGGCAAAAGAGGTCTTTGTGATCGGCACTGATGCGCCCGCATCCGACCTGCCGGTCGTGGCGCATCCCGCGGATCGCCGCGTGCTGACATGACCCGCTATTACCGCCCGATCCTGCAGATGTTCGGCCCCATACCCGCGGGGGCGTATCACATCGGCTGGTGCTGGTTCGACCGCGTTGAAGTTCTGGCGCGCAACGCCGCCCCGCAAATTGTTGCGGCCCGCGATATCCCCGCTGCGGCCCTGGACCGCCTGACCGCCCCGCGTGCGCCAATTGCAGGGCTGCCCCTGACCGCCCCACGCATCATGGGCATCCTCAACGTGACCCCTGACAGCTTTTCGGATGGCGGGCTGTTCAACGACCCCGATGCTGCCTGCGCCCATGCGCTGGATATGGTGCAGGCGGGGGCCGATATCATCGACATCGGCGGCGAAAGCACGCGGCCCGGCGCGCAAACCGTAGGCCACGCCGACGAAATCGCCCGCACCGCTCCTGTCATCGCCGCCATCCGCGCGCGCAGTGACATCCCGATCTCGATCGACACCCGCAAATCAGACGTCGCCCGCGCCGCGCTCACCGCTGGCGCATCGTTCATCAACGATGTGGCCGCCATGACCTATGATCCCGCCATGGCCCAGACCGCCGCCACCTCGGGCGCGCCAATCTGCCTGATGCACGCCAGCGGCGACCCCGCCACCATGCAAAACGACCCGACCTACGACAACGTGCTGCTCGATATCTACGACTTTCTGGCCACACAAATCCGCAGCGCCACCGCATCCGGCATCCACCCCGACCGGATCATCGTCGACCCGGGCATCGGCTTTGGCAAAACCCTCGACCATAATCTGACACTGCTGCGCGGATTGTCGCTGTTTCACGGGCTTGGCTGCGCTGTGCTCTTGGGGGCCTCGCGCAAACGGTTTATCGGCACTCTTGCAAACGCACCGCGGGCACGCGACCGCACTGCAGGGTCCATCGCCGTGGCGCTCCACGGCGTCACGCAAGGGGTGCAAATCCTGCGGGTGCACGATACAGTCGAAACACGACAGGCCCTGCGCCTGCAAATGGCAATGGCGGAGCAGCTATGACACGCAAACTCTTTGGCACTGATGGCGTTCGGGGCACCGCAAACCTGCACCCGATGACCGCCGAGATGGCCCTGAAAATCGGGGCTGCCGCAGGGCGCTATTTCCGCAACGACGGGTCCAACGGGCACCGCGTTGTGATCGGCAAGGACACGCGGCTCTCGGGCTATATGTTTGAAAACGCCCTGACCGCAGGGCTGACCAGCACCGGCATGAACGTGCTGCTACTGGGCCCAATCCCGACCCCGGCTGTCGGGCTTTTGACCACCTCGATGCGGGCGGACGTGGGGATCATGATCTCGGCGAGCCACAATCCTCACCACGACAACGGGATCAAATTCTTCGGGCCCGACGGGTTCAAACTCTCCGACGCCGCCGAGGCCGAAATCGAGGCGCTGGTTGCGGGCAGCATCGAGCCTGCCAAGGCCCGCAACATCGGACGGGCCAAACGGATCGATGACGGGCGGTTCCGCTATGCCGAACGGATCAAAACCACGCTGCCACACGGGATGCGGCTCGACGGGCTCAAGGTCGTGATCGATTGCGCCAACGGGGCCGCCTATAAGGTCGCGCCCGAAGTGCTCTGGGAACTGGGCGCCACCGTGATCCCCGTGGGGGTGTCTCCGGACGGCTTTAATATCAACGCGGGGTGCGGCTCGACCTCGCCACTGTCGGCGGCCGAAACCATTATCGCGCATGGGGCCGATGTGGGTATTTGCCTCGATGGCGACGCCGACCGCGTGATGATACTGGACGAAAACGGCGCGGTGGCAGACGGCGACCAACTCATGGCGCTGCTGGCAGAGCGCTGGGCGGCCTCAGGGCGGCTCAACGGCAACACATTGGTCGCGACCGTCATGTCAAACCTCGGGCTGGAGCGGTTTCTGGACCGCAAAGGGCTGTCGCTGTTGCGCACCGGCGTCGGCGACCGCTATGTGGTCGAGGCGATGCGCGCAGGCGGCTATAATCTGGGCGGCGAACAGTCCGGCCATCTGGTGATGACCGACTATGCAACCACCGGCGACGGGCTATTGGCGGGGCTGCAATTTCTGGCCGCTATGCTCGAGACCGGTCAAAAGGCCAGCGCACTGAGCCAAAGCTTCGAGACCGTGCCGCAAATGCTTAAAAACGTGCGCTACAGCTTGGGCACCGACCCGATGGCCGCAGCAGCCGTCAAGGCGGTGATCGCAGACGCCGAGATCAAACTGGTGGGCAAAGGCCGGTTGCTGATCCGCAAATCGGGCACCGAACCGTTGGTGCGGGTGATGGCCGAATGTGAAGACGCGGACCTGCTGGCGCAGGTCGTGGACGGGATCGTGGCCGAGGTCACACAACAGGCGGTCTAGGCCTGCCTTGCAAAAATCCGCCGCAGGCCATTCCACTGGCTGATCAACAAGCCAATCATGATCAGTGCAAGGGCCGCAAAAAACCGCAGCGGCAGCACCTCTGACAACACAAAGGCGCCAAAAATCATTGCCCAAACAGGCACTTGGTAACTTACCAGCGTCATAAACACCGTGCCTGCACTGCGGATTGTGGTGACCCGCAACAGGGCTGCTAGTGCTGTGGGCACGATCCCTAAAAAGACGATCGCAATTGTTGGTTTTGTGTCCGCCACCTGCGGCACACCTTCGAAAATCAGCATCGCAGGAATCAAGATCACAGCCCCTACCACCAACAACATCGCAGCCATCGTGATCGGGTCAATCGGCGGACAGCGGCGGGTCATAATGCTGGACACCGCATAGGACAAAGAGGCTGCAACACAGGCGATTTGCCCCAAGGGCTCCAGCCCGGTGCCGATGCGCAAAACCGACGGGCCAATCAAGACCACCGCGCCGGTAAACCCAAAAATCACCCCCAGAAGATTGCGGGTGCTGAGCTTTTCATCGGTGAAAAAATGCGCCAGCGGCAAGACAAACAACGGCACCGCCGCCATCGAAATCCCTGCAAAGGCCGACGGCACATATTGCTGACCCCAACTCAACAGTGCAAAAGGCAGCGCCGTGTTCAGCGCTCCGATCACAACCAGATATTTGATCATGCGGGCATCAAAAACCGGCATCGGGCGATTCATGGCACGCATCAAGGACAGCAGGGCTACGGCACCCAGGGTGGTGCGCGCGCTTGCCACCGTCAACGGGCCATATCCTTGCAAGGCAATCGAGACGACCATAAACGTGCCGCCCCAGATCAGGCCAAGCGCCAGAACCGACAGCCAGTTCGCCAAGGTTGGTTGGGTTGCCATGTCTAGCCTTGAGAAAAATGTTTCGGCGGATAAGATTTTGAAAAAGGGGCGCCCCATTGGGACGCCCCGAAAGACGGGTTGAAACCCACCCTGTCATGTCGCCTTTAGTTTTTGGCTTTGTCAACCATTTTGCCCGCCGAGATCCACGGCATCATGGCGCGCAATTTACCGCCAACCTGCTCGATCTGGTGCTCGTCATTGGACCGGCGCGATGCTTTGATCGTGGGCTGGCCAACCGCGTTTTCCAGCATGAAGTCGCGCACAAACTTGCCCGATTGAATGTCGTCCAGAACCGCCTTCATACGTGCCTTTGTCTCGACATAGGGCAGAATGCGCGGACCCGACACATACTGGCCGTATTCTGCTGTGTTGGAGATCGAATAATCCATGTTGGCAATGCCGCCTTCATAGATCAGGTCAACGATCAGCTTGGTCTCGTGCAGGCATTCGAAATACGCCATTTCAGGCTCGTAGCCAGCTTCGACAAGTGTCTCGAAACCCATGCGGATCAGCTCGACGATGCCACCGCAAAGCACAGCTTGCTCGCCAAAGAGGTCGGTTTCGCATTCCTGACGGAAGTTTGTCTCGATGATGCCGGAGCGACCGCCACCGATGCCCGAGCAATACGACAGGCCGATTTCCATCGCCTTGCCAGTCGCGTCCGTGTGCACCGCAACCAAGCAAGGCACGCCGCCGCCCTTGGTAAACTCGCCGCGCACTGTGTGACCCGGGCCTTTTGGCGCCATCATGATGACGTCAACGCCTTCTTTTGGCTCGATGAGGCCGAAGTGCACGTTCAGGCCATGTGCAAATGCAATCGCGGAGCCTGGCTTGAGATGGTCGCGGACGTGCTTTTTGTATGTTTCAGCCTGAAGCTCGTCGGGCATTGTGAACATGATCAGGTCGCACCAAGCGGCGGCTTCTTGGATGCCCATGACTTTCAGGCCTTCGGCTTGGGCTTTCTTGGCAGACGGGGAGCCTTCGCGCAGGGCCACGACAAGGTTCTTCGCGCCAGAATCGCGCAGGTTCAGCGCGTGGGCGTGGCCTTGGGAGCCGTAGCCAAGAATGGCGACTTTTTTGTCTTTGATGAGGTTCACATCGCAATCACGATCATAATAAACGCGCATGGTGGCAGTCCTTTTTTGGTTTCTGGGGCGCTTATATCGGGTCGTTTGCCGCTTGGGGAGGTTGTAAAGGTGCATATTTTTACTCAGAAGAAACTTGTCATGCTTTATATGAATGTTTAGTGGTATTTTCATGCTTGATAGTGACGCTCGCGCGATTTTACGCCATTTGCAAATTGATCCGGCTCTGGCGGCGCCTGATTTGGCGCAGCTCACAGGGTTGACCATTGGCAAAGTCACGCGGCGGTTGGAGAAACTGGCCGCTGACGGGGTCATACAAGGGCAGGTGGCAGTGATTGATTGGGCCGCTTTGGGCCACACGGTGCAGGTGTCCTTGCGGATCACGCTCGATAAAACCGTGTCGCGGGCCTTTGATGATTTTCTCGCTGCTGCGCGGTTGGTGCCCGAGGTTCTGGAGATCCAGACATTTTTGGGCCGTGTTGATGTGCGCCTTTCGCTGGTGGCGCGTGATTTGTCGCATTACCAACAGATTTACCGCAAACAGGTCCTGACCTTGCCGCATATTGCGGACATCGAGGCGTTGATGACGGTGGCCGAGATTAAATCCAACAGGGTGCTACCGCTTTGACCCTTGATGACCTCGACCGCGATATTTTACGCGCGCTTTGTGCGGACGCGGGCCGACCTGCGAGCCAATTGGGCCGCAGGTTTGGCTTGAGCCAACCCGCGATGTGGCGCCGGATCAAGCGGTTAGAAGATGCGGGCATTATCAAGGGGCGGGCATTGCTGCTGAATGCCGAAAAGGTCGGCTTTGGCGTGACGGTATTTCTGGGCGTGAAACTTGCCACTAAGGGGCGCGTCAGCCTTGAAGATTTCGAGCGTGCTGTCAGTGCCATTCCAGAGGTGCAAACGGTTGAGCATGTCTTGGGGTTGTATGACTACCGCTTGCGTGTCGTTGCGCGTGATCTTGCCGATTTTGAGCGTGTCTTGCGGCGGCGTGTGATGACGCTACCCGGTGTGGGCAACGTCGAGGCCAATGTTTTGCTCAGCGAAGAGCGTAGGCCCGGTCCGATTTGAGTTTGCCAATGCGAGGCTGGCGCGTCATGTTGCAAACACCTTAAAATTGGAGACGAAAATGACTGCTAGAACCCCGGTAGACCCCAATGGCCTGATGGAATTCTCCGTGGTGTTCACGGATCGCTCGCTCAACCATATGTCGAAATCCTTTCAAAGTGTTATGACCGATATCTCGTCCATGTTGAGCGAGGTTTATAACGCCGATGAAGTGGCTCTTGTGCCCGGTGGTGGCACTTTCGCGATGGAAGCTGTTGCGCGTCAATTCGGCGGCGGTGCCCATGCGTTGATCATACGAAATGGCTGGTTCTCTTATCGCTGGAGCCAAATTTTTGAAGCCGGCAATTTTGCTGCCAAAACGACAGTGATGAAAGCGCGCCAAGCGGGCAACGACAGCCGTGCGCCATTTGCGCCCGCACCAATCGAAGACATCGTTGCGGCCATTCTCGAAGCGAAACCTGACGTGGTTTTTGCACCGCATGTGGAAACCAGTGCGGGCCTGATCCTGCCAGATGACTACCTGAAAGCCATGGCGGACGCGGCCCACGAGGTGGGCGCGTTGATGGTGCTTGATTGCATCGCGAGCGGGTGCATCTGGGTGGATATGAAGGCGACGGGGGTGGATGTTTTGATCTCCGCGCCGCAAAAGGGCTGGTCGGCGACGCCGTCGGCGGGCCTTGTGATGATGTCGCAGCGTGCAGCGGCACGGTTGGCCGAGACCACTTCGGACAGCTTTGCGATGGATCTGAAAAAATGGCGGTCGATCATGGCGGCCTATGAGGGGGGCGGTCATGCCTATCACCTGACGATGCCAACGGACGGCTTGCGGGCACTGCGCGATACGATGGCCGAGACCAAGACCTATGGCTTTGATAAATTGAAAGCGGCGCAGTGGGATTTGGGGCGCAAAGTGCGCGCGATCCTGGCGGCGAAAGGCATTAAATCCGTCGCTGCCGAAGGATTCCAGGCGCCGGGCGTGGTGGTTGGCTATACGGACGATCCACTGGTGCAAAACGGGTCAAAATTTGCCGCACAAGGGATGCAGATTGCGGCGGGCGTGCCGTTGCAATGTGACGAGCCGGAGGACTTCTGCACTTTCCGTCTGGGTTTGTTTGGTCTTGATAAGTTGTATGATGTAGACAGCACAGTTGGCCGTTTGACGCCTGTGCTGGAGGCGGTGCTTTAGGCCTTCGCGCCCAAGCCCAATTCCATCAGCTTGCGCCGGATCGGGGCGGCACCATAAAGCGCCTTGATCCCCGCAGCCCGCAGGTCTTGCACCGCGGGATGGCCCGCAATCGAGGCCCGGTTCAGCGCGTCGATACCACTGACCCGCAGCCGGATGTCGCCATGGCGCGCCTTTTGGTAAGCGTCCAGCATCGCGCGCCCGCCGAGGTCATCCACATGGGTTTTGGCCAGATCAAGCAGGCAAGCCAGATCGGCCAGTGACATGTTCAAGCCCTGCGCGCCAATGGGAGGCACAACATGGGCGGCCTCTGCGACCAAGGCGGTGCGCGGAGCTGTCAATCTGTTCGCGCATTGGCTGATGATCGGCCAGACGCTGCGTTTGGAAACCAGTGTCAGGGTCCCGTTGGTGCCTGCCGAGCGGTCTGTAGCCGCTGCACTGAAGGCCGCGTCGCTCAGGGTCATCAGGTCTTGCACGGCGGGGCCCATTTGCATCCAGACCACAGCCGAGCAGGGCTTTCCTGCCAGATCGGGCAGTGGGACCAGCGTGAAGGGACCGCCGGCGCGGTGCACTTCGGTCGATATGTTGCTGTGCGGCGCGTCGTGGGTGACGGCGAAGGTGATCGCCTTTTGCCCATAGCGCGTTGTTTTTACGTCTATTTTTGCGGATTTGCGCACAGGAGAGCCGCGCCCGTCCGCCCCGATCACCAGCTTGGCTCGCACCGCGCTGCCATCGGTCAGCCGCACCAATGCATGGGCCGAGCGCGCCACCATATCGCCAAAACCAGTGCCGGTTTTGAAGGTCACATTGGGTAATTCGGCCAGTCGCGCGACCATTTCGCGCCGCAGCAGCCAGTTGGGCAGGTTCCAGCCAAAGGGCAGATCTGACACGTCGGCGGCGTTGAAATCGGCACTGCTGCGGATTGTGCCGTCAGGCCCGCTGGCGTCCACAATGCGCATGATCTGCAAGGCGGCGGCATGGGGGGCGAGCCGGTCCCACAGCCCTGCGCGGTCCAGAAAGCCCTTTGCGGGTTGCAAGAATGCGGTGGTGCGCAGGTCGGCACCTTTTGCGTCATTGGTTGTGACAGGGGGGGCGGGGTCGACGATCAGCACGCGAAATCCTGCCGTGCCAAAAGCAGCCGCCGCACCAAGGCCCGCGACGCCGCCGCCTGAAATCATGATGTCTGTCTCGATCCGCGTCATGGGGTAGACATAGGCCTGTGGGACGGATTGGGAAAGGGGGAAGCGGCACCCTGCGACAAAGGTGTCATCTTTTTGGGGTGGCCGGTTTGGCTTGCCGTGGCGGGGGTTGCGCGGCTAGGGTGCAGCCAGATGAAAGGTCCCCAGATGACAGAGAGCCGCAACCCGCAAAAAGACGCCTATGGTTTGATCCTCGAAGCGATTGACAGCCATGTGTATACGCCGGGGGACCGGTTGGTTGAAAGCGAGTTGGCCGAGCGTTTCGGGGTGTCACGCACGCCAATCCGCGAGGCGTTGCAGCGGTTGGAGACCCAGAACCTGCTGACCCGCGACGGGCGCTCGCTGATTGTGGCGTCGCTCGATCATAGCCAGTTGTCGGAGCTATATGCGGTGCGCGGCGAGTTGGAGGGCATGGCGGCGAGATTGGCGGCAAGGCACGCGGCCCCAGAAGAGGTGGCGGTTTTGCGTGATATGCTGAATGAGGACATGCATTTGGCGCATGATCCCGCAGCGCTTAGCCGTGCCAACAGGCGGTTTCACAAACAAATCCATCTGGCCTCGCATAACCGGTTTCTGGTGCAACAACTGGACCTTGTGCACCGCTCGATGGCGTTGCTTGCCACCACATCGCTGGCCGCCGAGGGGCGGGCTGCGGGCACATTGGAGGAACATGCGCGCATTGTGGCGGCCATAGAGGCAGGTGACGGCGATGCGGCTTATGCGGCGCTGCGCGATCATATCTCCAAGGCGTATAAAACCCGTCTCAAGCTTGATGCGCAGGCGGTCGAGGCGGCGCAGTAGCGGATTTTGGCAACAACACGCCATGCATGGTCTTGTCCCAGTAAAACGGCTTCCATGCCAGTTCCAACAGGCCCTTGTAGGCGGCGAGTGCGGCCAGTGGAAAATATACCTGCAAGGTCAGCGCCCATTTGAACAGCCACATTTTGCCAGCGGCTTTGAGCGCGATGCCCGCGACGATCAAATTCACGACCTCGGAGGCAAAAAACAGGCCTGCCAAGGCCCAGACCCAGGGGGTCGGCAAGAGATTGAAGACCGGATGCGGCACTCCCAAAGGGATCAGCCAGAATGACCAGAGCACCGGCTGCAAGACAAATTGGGACAGCGTGCCGAGGAACAACAATTGCACACCCCAAAACCGTTTTGCGCCCAGATCATGCCAGAGTTTGCGCGGATCGCGCATATGCACCGCATAGGTGATCGCATAGCCCTTGAGCCAGCGCGACCGCTGTTTGACCCACGGCCATGCGCGCCCGTTTGCCTCTTCGCCGGTTACCGAATTGATCAACTCGGTGCGGTAACCCGCGCGCGCAAGCCGCACCCCCAGGTCGGCATCCTCGGTCACGTTATGGGCGTCCCAGCCGCCCAGGTGTTCCAGAATATCGCGACGGAAAAACAGCGTGGTCCCCCCCAGAGGCACCACAAAGCCCATGCGCGCAAGTCCGGGCAGCACGATCCTGAACCATGTGGCATATTCGATTGTAAAACAACGTGTTAACCAGTTTGTGCTGTCATTGTAATAGTCCAGAATACCCTGCAAACAGGCCACATCCGGCGCGCAATTTGCAAAATGCACCGCCACAGTGCGCAACTGATCGGGCGCCGGGGCGTCCTCGGCGTCATAAATCCCGATAATACTGCCACGGGCAAAATCCAGCGCGAAATTCAAGGCGCGCGGTTTGGTGCGCAGCGTGCCTTCGGGCACGATCACCGAGCGCATCCACGTCGGCAAAACGGTTTTGCCCAAGGCGTCGCGGGTGGTCAGGTCATCGCCTTCGGTCACAAGGCAGACATCGAGCAATTCCTGCGGATAGTCGATGTCGCGCAAGCGGGCCAGCAGATGGTCTGCGATTTCGGTTTCGCGAAACAAGGGCACCAGCAAGGTAATTTTCGGCAATCGCGCTGGGATCACGGGTGGGGGTGCGTCGCCAGAGCGGGCAGCGACGCAGGCATAGGCGGCGACGGCTTTCACACCGGTTGTGAGGATCAGGATCAGGGTCGTCCATGTGGCCAGGATGCCGAACGTCAGGTCGGGCGCCATAACCCCAAGCACAGCCAGCGCAAAAAGCGCAATAAATCCAGTCACCAAGCTGCGCCGCGCCCGCCACATCCGGCTGCTTTGGGCTTGCGGCACTTTGGTTTCCGCAGCGTGCACCAGCGTGGCGTGACACTGCTCGATCAGGTATTTGTTGATATATTCTGTCGTTGTAATCGCCATGCGGACCGGCCCCAAACGGGCGCGCAAAGTGGCAATGTGCCGGTCGAATTGATCGGGGCTATCGGTCAGCACCACCGTATCGCCACCCATTTTGCGCCATGGCAGCAGACCGGTTCTGGCGGCATGGGCGGGGCCGAAGAGGCGCACCAATGACGCGGTGGGCCGCGCGTCGTGCGGGTTGATCAACTGGGTCTGGTAAATTTGCGAGTAGATTTCTGCGATCGCAAGGGCTGCGATGCCAAAGCGGATGGTCAGCACATCGGCCAGCCGTTGCCCGCCTTTGATGGCAATCTCCTGGGCCGATGCCGCGTCATTTCGGGTCAGCAGGCCGGCGTGGACCAGTTGTGCGCACAGCGGGTGTTCACCCTGTGTTATGGGTGAGGTCGCAGAGATGGAAAACCGCAGTTGCGCCATGTAAGTAGCCCGTTATGAACGGGTTAACTTTGACGCGTTAGGGTTAACACTTGCTTAATAGGTCCTAAGCGGCCGTTTTGCCCATCGCGGCAGTGAACCGTTCAAACAGGTAGTAGCTGTCTTGCGGTCCGGGGCTGGCCTCGGGGTGGTATTGCACGCCGAACACCGCCCGGTCTGCCATGCGGATCCCGCAGTTGGAGCCGTCAAACAGCGACACATGTGTCTCGATCACGCCTGCGGGCAGCGATTGGCTGTCGACGGTGAAGCCGTGGTTCATCGAGGTGATCTCGACCTTGCCGGTCTCGATATCTTTGACGGGGTGGTTTGCGCCGTGATGTCCGTGGTTCATTTTGATGGTCTGCGCACCCAGCGCCAGCGCGAGCATTTGATGCCCAAGGCAGATCCCGAAGATCGGCAGGTCGCTTTGTGCCAATATTTCCCGGATCATCGGGACCGCATAGACGCCGGTCGCCGCAGGGTCGCCCGGTCCGTTGGATAAGAACACTCCGTCAGGTTGATGCGCCATAACATCGGCGGCCGTGGCCGAGGCCGGCAGCACCGTCACATCACAGCCCGCCGAGGCAAGGCAGCGCAGGATGTTGCGTTTTGCGCCGTAATCAATGGCCACGACTTTGAACTTGGGGTCGGTCTGTTCGGCATGGCCCACGCCCCAGGCCCAGCGCATTTCGCGCCATTTGTAGGACTGCGCGCAGGTCACGTCTTTGGCCAGATCAAGCCCGACTAAGCCGCTGAAGTCACGCGCCTTTTTCACCAAGGCGGCAATATCGAAAATGCCATCAGGGTTGTAGGCCAGGGCGACATGAGGCGCGCCTTGTTGCCGGATCGCACGGGTCAGCCGCCGGGTGTCGATGCCGCCCATGCCGATGCGCCCATTTGCCACAAGCCAGGGCTTCAGCTCTTGGGTGTTGCGCCAGTTCGAGGGGGTGGTCGGGTCCCATTTGACGATCATGCCGGCGGCCACAGGGGGGATGGTTTCGCAGTCTTCGGGTGTGGTGCCGGTATTGCCGATATGGGGGAAGGTGAAGGTCACGACTTGGCCTGCGTAGGACGGATCGGTCATAATCTCCTGATAGCCGGTCATCGCGGTGTTAAAGCAAAGCTCGGCCACGGTTTCGCCCGTAGCCCCGAACCCGTGGCCGTAGAACACGGTGCCATCGGCGAGAGCAAGACAGGCTGTCGGTTTGATTTGTTCAGATTGTGCCATCGAAATTTCCCCAAAGCGTGCCAAATTGTGCTGGGTTTACGGGCGCGGGCAGGGCGGGTCAAGGGCCGATCGTGCCTGATAAACAAGGGCAGCAGCGGGCCGATATGGGGTGGTTGTCAGCGCGCGGGCTTCGCTCTATGTTGCGGTTTCGTCCAAGCACATGTTTGAGGAATTCTATGGAAATGCGCGACCGGATCACTGCGGCGTTGAAAGACGCAATGCGAGCCAAAGAGGCAGACCGTCTGTCGACCCTTCGTTTGATCAATGCCGCGATCAATGACCGTGATATTGCGTTGCGCGGCACGGAACACGAAGAGGGCGGTGTCACCGAGGCAGATATTCTGGCTATTCTTGGCAAGATGGTCAAACAGCGCCATGAAAGTGCGCGCGCCTATGAAGAGGGCGGGCGGCTGGAGTTGGCCGAGAAGGAGCTGTCGGAGATCAAGATCATCGAGGATTTCCTGCCGCGCCAATTGTCTGCGGCTGAAACGCAGACCGCGATCGATGCAGCGATTGCCGAGGTTGATGCGCAAAGTATCCGCGATATGGGCAAGGTCATGGCAGTGCTGAAAGACCGGTTCACCGGTCAGATGGATTTTGCCAAGGCGGGTCCACTGGTCAAGTCGCGTCTGGGCTAGAGCGGGTTTTGGGCCAGGGCGGGTTTCACCCGTCTTGCCGCGCGCCGCGCAGCGCGGTTTGCAACTCGTCATAGAGTGCCAGACGTTCGCTTGCGTCCAGAAACGCGCCGATTTCAACCTCGCGGTCACCGCCTTTCAGGGTGATGTAGTTTTCGACCGGCCCGCCTGTCGGGTGCAGATGGACGCTGGCCCAATAGCGGTTCGCTTGCCAGTGAGATGTCTTGCCCTGCGGGGTCTGGTGGATCAAGCGGACTGTGTCGGCGGTCATCTGCAATTGTTCGAGGGTCTCGCCGCGCCGGTAGCTGGTATGGAGTGCCGCCCAAAGTGCCCAGATTGTGATGGCGAAAAATCCGAGGATCACCCAGAGATGTGCGGTGCCAAGCAGTGCCAGCAAGGGCAGTGCCACAATGAGCACGGTGGTCCCGACAAACACCACAAAGTGTTTGCGCAGCAGCGACCGGTAGGGCCAGAGCGCAAGCTGCTGGTCGGCGCCGCGGTCATGTGGATTTGTGGACCATTGGTAGGGCATGGCTCAGAGATAACCCGTTTTGAAATTTTGGCAAATACGCGGTTTATTGTGCCGCAAAGCGCCTATCATGTAAAAAGGCCCCACCGAAACCGGCGGGGCCTTTTTAAGATTTCATAACAGGCGGTCGCTAATGTGCGTGGCCTTTGTCCCAATCGGACTGCTTTGGCAGGGTCTCGAATGTGTGCTCTGGTGGTGGGCAAGGCAATGTCCACTCCAGTGTATCCGCATATTCGTTCCATGGGTTGTTGACGGTGACCTTGCGGCCCCACTTCAGCGAGTAAACCATGATTCCGATGAAGAACAGGAACGAGGCGAACGACAGGAATGCACCCATCGAGGAGACAAAGTTCCAAGTCGCAAAGGCGTCAGGATAGTCGATGTAGCGACGCGGCATCCCCTGACGGCCCAAGAAGTGCTGTGGGAAGAACGTCAGGTTCGAGCCGATAAACATCAACCAGAAGTGTGTTTTGGCGGCCCATTCAGGATACATTTTTCCGGACATTTTCGGGAAGTAGAAGTAGATCCCCGCAAAGATCGAGAACACCGCACCCAAGCTCATGACATAGTGGAAGTGCGCCACGACGTAATAAGTGTCGTGATAAACGCGGTCGATGCCCGCTTGGGACAAGACGATCCCTGTGACCCCACCAACGGTGAACAAAAACAGGAAGCCCATGGCCCAGAGCATCGGTGCACGGAATTCAACCGAACCGCCCCACATGGTGGCGATCCAGCTAAAGATCTTGACGCCCGTGGGCACCGCAATCACCATTGTGGCCAGCATGAAGTAGGACTGCTGTGTCAGCGACATGCCCACGGTATACATGTGGTGCGCCCAGACGACGAAGCCCAGAACCGCAATTGCGACCATCGCATAGACCATCGGCAGGTAGCCAAAGATCGGCTTTCTGGAGAAGGTCGAGATGACGTGGCTGATGATCCCGAAACCTGGAATGATGATGATATAGACCTCGGGGTGCCCGAAGAACCACAAGATATGCTGATACAGTACCGGGTCGCCGCCGCCTTCGGGTTGGAAGAAGGTGGTGCCGAAATTCCGGTCTGTCAGCAACATCGTGATCGCACCGGCAAGCACGGGCAGCGCCAGCAGGATCATCCATGCGGTCACAAAGATCGACCAGCTAAACAGTGGCACTTTGTGCAATGTCATGCCCGGTGCACGCATGTTCAGGAAGGTTGTGATCATGTTGATCGCGCCCAGAATCGACGAGGCCCCCGACAGGTGCACCGCGAAAATCGCAAGGTCCATCGACATGCCCGTCTCGGAGGTCGAGAGCGGCGGATACATGACCCAGCCGACGCCGGAGCCAAGTTGTCCGTTACCGCCCGGGGTCAGCATCGAGGCCACACCCAGCGATGTGCCTGCGATATACAACCAGAACGACAGGTTGTTCAGCCGCGGGAACGCCATATCCGGCGCGCCGATCTGCAACGGCATGAAGTAGTTGCCAAAACCGCCGAAAAGCGCGGGAATAACAACAAAGAACATCATCAAGATACCGTGGTAGGTGATCAGGACGTTCCAAAGCTGGCCGTTGGGTGTGCAGGGATTTGCATTATCAACGATAAAGCGCGCCCCTTCGAGGCACATGAACTGCACGCCGGGATACATAAGTTCCATGCGCATGTAGACGGTAAAAGCGACCGAAATAAATCCGACGAAGCCTGATACGAACAGATACAGGATCCCGATATCTTTGTGGTTGGTGGACATGAACCAACGGGTGAAAAAGCCCCGTTCGTCTTTGTGGTCATGGCCGTGGATGGCGGCATCTGCCATGGGGCTCTCCTTGGTTTGTCAAATTTTGCACATGCCACGAGTCACCTCTGGCAGATGCAATTGCAGTTGTTCTAGAGTGTTGTGCCTGTCGGGGCAATAATTCATCGGCCTGTTGTGCTGGGTTAATTTGGCACACCCCTTTGGGCGACTGGGTGGATCGCGGGTAGAGGCGGGTTTTGAGGTCGCGCGCGCTGCGCGGCAAAGTGTTTGACCGCGGCGCGAAAATCGCCACTCTTTACAAGTTATAAGGGAACAGATTTCATATTGGAGCAGATTGGATGATTTTGAGACTGAAATTCACGCAGGCGCTTTTTTTCGTATTGGCGATGTTGGGCGCGTCGATCGCGTCCGCGCAAAACCTGACTGGCCCGCAGCGCAATGCGGTCAGGTCTGCTGAAAGCTATCTGAGCTTCACGGGTTTTTCCCGGGCCGGTCTTATTGATCAGCTGTCTTCTTCATATGGCGATGGCTACGATGTGGCTGATGCGACGGCGGCTGTTGATAGTCTTGCGATCGACTGGAAGTATCAGGCGGTCCGGTCCGCCAGGCAGTATTTGGAAATGATGGGTTTTTCGTGCAACGGGTTGATAGAGCAACTTTCATCGGATGCCGGTGAAAAATATACCAAAAGTCAGGCAGGTTACGGCGCACAGCAAGCAGGAGCCTGTTGATCTGTGAGGGCGCAGATGATCCGTCAATTTGTCATGCAGCGTGCCTGTAGACGAGCGCGACGATGGTTTGGGCTCAGGCTTTGGTCGGTTGGCGGGGAAAACTCGCCTCAAACGTTTGCCTGAGCGCCACATCCACATCGTCCATTGTGACGGGCAGGCCGAGGTCCACGAGGGATGTGACGCCGTGCGCTGATATCCCGCAGGGGACGATACCGTCGAAATGGGACAAGTCTGGTTCCACGTTTATCGATAGGCCATGAAAGCTGACCCATTTGCGCAAGCGAATGCCAAGGGCCGCGATTTTATCCTCTTGCAGGGTGCCATCGGCGTGTCGTGGTTTGTCGGGCCGTGTGACCCAGACGCCGACACGGCCCGCGCGCCGTTCGCCTGTGACGTTGAAGGTGTCGAGCGTGGCGATGATCCAGTTTTCGATCTGGCACACAAAGGCCCGCACATCGCGGCCGCGTTTGCCCACATCAAGCATGATATAGGCCACCCGCTGTCCCGGCCCGTGATAGGTGTATTGCCCGCCGCGCCGCGCCTCATAGACGTCAAACCGGTCCGGGGTCAGCAGATCGGCGCGATTGGCAGAGGTGCCGGCGGTGTAAAGCGGGGGGTGCTCGACCAGCCAGATCGCCTCGTCTGCGGTGCCTTTGGCGATGGCATCGGCGCGGGCCTCCATGAACGCAAGCGCTTGCGGGTAGCCGGTCAGCCCTTGAGATGTGATCCATTCAACCATGTCGCGCCTGTATTGCTGGCAATTTACCCCGCCAGCCATAGCCTTTGACGTGGGTCCGGTTCAAGCAATCCTTACCCGATTTTTGCGTCTGATAAAGACTTGCGGCACTTAGGGCGTTTTCGCTTGGCAAGCCGAAATCTCTGTTCTATAGGCTCCCCAGCCTCGTGCTTTGCGGTCGTGGCGGAATTGGTAGACGCGCAGCGTTGAGGTCGCTGTTCTGTAACAAGAGTGAGGGTTCGAGTCCCTCCGACCGCACCAGATGCCGCGCCGAACAGGCGCATATATGCCTGAATTTGAGACGCTGTGGCCTGATTTCAGGGGCCAATGTGCCGATTCTTCCGGGTCGCAACATTTGCAATTTTCCTGTTTGCGCAAACATTATAGCCAAACGACCTGACGGGGCGTTAATATTCAGGCGATTGGCCTGCGTGCGCGCGATTTGCGGCACTGGTCGATAAATTGGGTTGCAATGCGGGCGCGGCTTTGTTCTGCTGAATGCAACAACAGCAACGGAATCGTTGCGCATCAGGGAGACACGGTTTGGCCGATGGGACATCCAACAACGCATTCGTTGAATTCGAGCGCGTGCAAAAAAGCTATGACGGCGAGAAGCTTGTAGTCAAAGATTTGAATTTGGCGATGCCGAAGGGCGAATTTCTGACCATGCTTGGGCCATCAGGATCAGGCAAGACGACCTGCCTGATGATGTTGGCGGGCTTCGAGACGGCGACCCACGGCGAGATCCGCCTTGACGGTGTGTCGATCAACCATATTCCACCGCACAAGCGCGGCATCGGCATGGTATTCCAGAACTACGCGCTGTTCCCGCATATGACAGTGGCCGAAAACCTGTCGTTCCCGCTGGAAGTGCGCAAGATGGGCAAAAGCTTGCGCGAAGAGAAAGTCATGCGCGCGCTCGGCATGGTGCAGATGCAGGATTTTGCCAACCGGCGGCCGACGCAGCTATCGGGTGGGCAGCAGCAGCGGATCGCATTGGCGCGTGCGCTGGTGTTTGAACCTGAATTGGTGCTGATGGATGAGCCGCTGGGCGCGCTGGACAAGCAGTTGCGCGAAACCTTGCAGTTCGAGATCACCAATCTGGCGCACCAGTTGGGCATTACTGTGGTTTATGTGACGCACGATCAGACCGAGGCCCTGACCATGTCGGACCGCGTGGCGGTATTTGACGATGGCCGTATCCAGCAGTTGGCGCCGCCTGACGAGCTGTATGAAGCGCCGCAAAACAGTTTTGTGGCCCAGTTCATTGGTGAAAACAACACGCTGGAAGGTGTGTTGAAAGAGGTCAAGGGCGACAGTTGTATCGTGCAGCTTGACAGCGGTGATATCATTGATGCGATGCCGGTGAATATCGGGGCTGTGGGCGAGCGCACAAAAGTGTCGATCCGCCCCGAACGTGTCGAGTTTGACAAGTCCCGGCTAAGCCCTGACGCGCATACACTGAAGGCGGAAGTGCTTGAATTCATCTATATGGGTGATATTTTCCGCACCCGTCTGCGGGTTGCAGGGCGCGATGATTTTATCATTAAATCCCGCAACGCGCCGGATCAGACACGTCTGACCCCCGGTCAAGAGATCGAGATCGGCTGGATCACGCAAGATTGCCGCGCATTGGACGCCTAAAAGCGCCACTGCCGCAAGAACAGGGGAGGCTTTCGCCCGGAAAGCACCCCCATATTTATAACCACCGGGTATCTAACGGGAGACTACGATGAAACTGACAACAACATTTTTAGCAACCACAGCCATATCCATGGCTGGCACGGCAGCATTTGCCGACGTGGAAATGGTCGATACCATGACGATCGTCAGCTGGGGCGGCGCCTATTCCGCATCACAGCAGGCGGCCTATCACGACCCCTATATGGCCAAGACCGGCGTGACGATCGTCAATGACGAAAGCTCGAACGAAGCTGTCGCCAAGTTGCGCGCGATGTCCGAAGCGGGCAACATCACATGGGACGTCGTTGACGTAGTCGCATCCGATGCGATCCGTCTGTGCGACGAAGGTCTGGCGATCGAGATTGATCCCGATACCCAGCTTGCTGATGGCGATGACGGCTCTAAGGCGTCAGACGACTTTGGCGACTTGCTGGTGTCCGATTGCTTCATCCCGCAGATCGTTTATTCGACAACCGCGGGCTACCGCATCGATCTGGTCGGCGACAGGCCACCAACCTCGATCTGTGCATTCTTTGACACGGAAGCCTATCCGGGGATGAGATCGCTTGAGAAGCGTCCGATCAACAACATGGAATGGGCATTGTTGTGCGACGGCGTTGCAAAGGAAGATGTCTACGACGTTCTGGAAACAGAGGCCGGTCAGGCGCAGGCCTTTGCCAAGCTTGACACAATCAAGGACAGTGTTGTGTGGTGGTCCGCCGGTGCAGATACGCCACAGCTTTTGGCGGATGGTGAAGTCATCATGGGCACAACCTACAACGGCCGTCTGTTCAGCTTGATCGAAGAGCAGAATCAGCCGGTTGCGATGCTATGGGATGCGCAAGTGTATGACATCGATGGCTGGATCATTCCCGCAGGTTTGAGCCCAGAGCGCGAGAAACGTGCGCTGGACTATGTCAAGTTTGCGACAGACACACAGCGCTTGGCCGATCAGGCGAAATACATCTCTTACGGTCCTGCACGTGCCTCCTCTGCACCATTGGTCGGCAAGCACGCGACCTTGGGAATCGAGATGGCGCCGCATATGCCAACAGATCCGGCAAACGCCACCAATACGTTCTTGTATAACTACGCTTGGTGGGCTGACTACCGCGATGATCTGGACGCAAAATTCCAGGCATGGCTGGCACAATAAGCCCGCGACGTAAGATGGGGTAAAACCCGTCCTACAGCGTAAAAACAATGCCGCAGCCCCGCGATATTCGGGGCTGCGGTGCGCTCGAACCCCGCGACAGGATAGGCAATCATGACTGACACTTCCCCCCCTTCTGGACCTGTTCTTGCGGCTGACGGACGACCGCTCAAGGCCTCGCTTCGCCGTGCGCTGCGCCGTGAAAAACTGCGCGCCATGCTGCTGATTGCGCCTTTGCTGCTGTTTATCCTGATCACATTTGTAATACCGATCGGGCAGATGTTGTTCCGCTCTGTTGAAAACCAGATCGTGAGCGACGTGCTGCCGCGCACCACCACGGCACTTGAAAGCTGGTCGGTGAAAAGTGACCAACCCCCTGATGAAGATGTGTTTTTCGCCCTGACTCAGGATATGATCGTGGCTACGGAGCGCAAAGAGCATACCCGCTTGGGCTCGCGTTTGAACTACGAGAAAAGCGGTATGTCGTCGCTGTTCCGCAAGTCGGGCCGCAATGTTGATGATATCGGCGAAGGCTATGCCGATCAGTTCACAGCGATTGATCCGGTTTTGACCGATGCGGCCACATATGCCGCGCTGTTTGGCGCTGATGCCTGGACAAATGCGGTTGCCGCCGATGATGGCTTGGCAGTGACATTGCCGTTCAAGTTGAACGATGCTGCGGCTACGGCATTGCCGCGCACAGCGGATGCATACCGGGAATTTGCGATTTTCAATCAATCGGTTGACGAAAAAGACCCACGGTCGACCAAGCTGTGGAACAGTGTGTCGCTGGCGCTTTATAACGATCTGCTTGCGGATCCCGCAGCGACCGTGTCCGGCCCCGCCGCAGGTGCAATAGCTGCCGCTGCCATGGCCGCCGCGTCGTTTGAAACCGAAGTTCTGTCGGCATCTTTTGCCAAGATTGACAAGGATTGGCTAGACCCCGAAGTCTGGACCGTGATCAAACGCTATAGTCCAGATTTTACCAACGGGTATTTCCTGAATGCGGTGGATATGGAAAAGACCGTGGACGGCCCGGCATGGCGCGACGAGGACCGGCAGATTTATCTGACGCTGTTCTGGCGCACCTTGTTGATGTCGATGACGATTACGATTTCGGGCATTTTGCTGGGCTATCCGGTGGCGTGGCTGTTGGCGAACCTGCCGAACCGTCAGGCCAATCTGTTGATGATTCTTGTGCTCTTGCCGTTCTGGACCTCGCTTCTGGTGCGGACTTCGGCGTGGAAGGTGTTGTTGCAACAGCAAGGTGTGATCAATGATATTGTGGTGTGGTTGGGCCTTGTGGCCGATGACAACCGGCTGCAACTGATCAACAATGCCACCGGCACGATCATTGCGATGACGCATATCCTGCTGCCGTTTATGATTTTGCCGCTTTATTCGGTGATGAAAACAATTCCTGTGACCTATGTGCGCGCGGCCAAGTCGCTGGGTGCTACCAATTGGACAGCGTTCTGGCGGGTGTATTTTCCGCAGTCGATCCCGGGCATCGGGGCGGGGTCGATCCTCGTGTTCATCATGTCGATCGGCTATTATATCACCCCCGAAATCGTCGGCGGCACCAAGGGTGTCTTCATCTCGAACCGGATTGCCTATAATATTTCCAGCTCGTTGAACTGGGGCTTGGCGGCCGCATTGGGCGCGATCCTGCTGGCGGTGGTGATGCTGCTGTATTGGGCCTACGACCGGATCGTCGGTATCGATAACGTGAAATTGGGGGGCTAGGACATGGCTACTGTTTATAATGGTCAAGTGCCCACACCGACGCTGACGGGCTTTACCATGCCGGTCACAGCGGCACTTGGCGCGCTGTTTGGCTTGATTGCGGGCCAATCGACCGGGCTTGGCGGATTGCTTGGTATCGTTTTGGGGGCCGCTGTGGGGGCGGTGATCGCCTATGTGCTGGTCAGCTTCATGTCTTATAAGGCAGGCAGGCTTGCAGCCATTGGCGTGATCGGTCTGCTGGGTGTGGTGTTGGGTGGCCCTTTGGGATTGATCGTCGGGCTGTCTGCCGGTGCGATTTTGGGCTGGTGCGCCTATTGGCTGCACCTTGGCCGGTACCGCGCAAGCCTGCCGCCCTATGCCACCGCGGGTCAGGTTTTATGGCACAATGCGTTCAAGTTTATCTGTGGCGCGATTTTCTTTTTCCTGATTGCGCCGATCATCACGATCATCCCGCTGTCGTTTAACGCGCAGAATTTCTTTACCTTTACGCCTGAAATGCTCTCGCTTGATCCGGCGGGTTATTCGCTCAAGCACTACATAGACTTCTTTACCAACCCCGATTGGCTGCGGCCGATGAAGAACTCGCTGATTATCGCGCCGTTTGCGACGATCATTTCGGTGTCTTTGGGCACGCTGGCCGCGATCGGGCTTAGCCAGTCGCATGTGCCGTTTCGCCGGGCGATCATGGCGATCCTGATTTCGCCGATGATCGTGCCGCTGATCATTTCGGCCACCGGCATGTTCTTTTTCTACAGCCAGATGGGCCTGTGGATGGAGCAATACCTGGGCTTTTCCAAGTCGTTGACCGGCTATATCAAAGTGATCCTGGCCCATGCGGCATTGGGTATCCCGTTTGTGATTATCACGGTGACGGCGACGCTGGTGGGCTTTGACAGCTCGCTGACGCGCGCGGCGGCCAATATGGGGGCGACGCCCACGGTGACGTTTTTCAAGATCCAGATGCCGCTGATCCTGCCCGGGGTGATTTCGGGCGCATTGTTTGCCTTTATCACCTCGTTTGACGAAGTGGTTGTGGTGCTGTTTGTCGGGGCTGCGGCGCAAAAAACCCTGCCGTGGCAGATGTTTACCGGTCTTCGTGAACAGATCAGCCCGACCATTCTGGCGGTGGCGACGATCCTTGTGATTGTGTCGATCGGCCTGTTGGCGACGGTTGAAATGCTGCGCCGCCGGTCCGAGCGTCTGCGCGGTCTGTCACCAAACTAGACCCGTAACTAAGGCAACAAGGCCAGCCAGCCCCATGCGGTCACGACGGTTAATCCCGTCGCGATCAGCACCGCAGAGGCCGCCACCCGCCGCGCCCGGCCATACATATCGGCAAAGATATAGGCGTTCACGCCGGGGGCCATGGCCGCCGTGAGCACCGCCGAGCGCAAGTCCGGTGCGGGCAGGCCAAAAGTTTTGATCAGCGCAAATGTGATTGCCGGATGCACCACCAGTGCGATAGTCACCGCAAACATGATGGTGCGCATGTCGCCCTCGGGCCGGTATCGATACAGCACACCGCCCAGACCGAACAGGGCGGCTGGCAGGGCCGCGCGCGATACCAATGTGACGGCTTCGGTGAAAACAGCGGGCAGTGTGACCCCTGTCAGGTTGACCACAAATCCCGCGCCAATCGCCACGATCAATGCATTTTTGAACACCGCCTTGAACACTTTGGCGGGCAGGGCCATCACCGAGCTGCCGCGATTGCGCGCAATCTCCATCGCGGTGATGCCCACAGTATAGCAGATCGGCGCATTCAGCGCGATGATCGCGAAATTTGCCTGCAATGCGCCGGCGCCATAGGCGCGTTCGGTGATCGGCAGGCCCAAAAGCACCGTGTTGGAGAACATGCCGACAAAGCCGATCACCACGCAGTCCTCCCAGTCGCGCGCAAAGATCAGCCGCGCGCCAATCAGCCCGATCACAAAGGCGATGATTGCGCCCGCATAATAGCTGAACAGCAATGTGAAGCGAAAGTTCTGCGCCAGATCCAGAGAGGAGATCGCGATGAACAACAGGGCAGGGATCGCGAACCCTTGGGTAAATTTCATCAGCGCGTCGACCAGGGCTTCGCTGAAATACCCTGTCCAGACGGCGATGTAGCCAAAGCCGAGCACGATGAAGACGGGCAGGATGACGTCGATCAGGGCGCTCATGGGCGGGGCTTTCCTAAGGGGCGGGGTAGCTGATTTCTAACCCGTCGAAGGCGGGTGTGACGTGCTCCGGGGTCTCGGCCCGGACCGTGTCATAGTCCAGATCAAGGTGCATATTGGTCAGGATCGCGCGCTTTGGCTGTGCCTTGATGATCCAGTCCAGCGTGTTTGAAAGATGGCTATGGGTCGGGTGCGGTGTGCGGCGCAGCGCGTCGATGATCCACAGATCAAGGCCCTGTAGTTGCTCCCATGCGGCGGGCGGAATAGCAGAGACATCGGGCATATAGGCGACGTTGTCGCAGCGTAGTCCAAGCGCGTTGATCGTGCCGTGTTCCACCGTGATTGCGGTGAAGGTCAGCGGTCCGGCAGCACCCGTGATGGTGACCGTATCGTCGAGCGTGTTCAGCTCGCAGATCGGCGGATAGGACGAGCCGCGCGGCTGCACAAAGGCATAGCCAAAGCGTGCCAGCAGCGCGTCGGCGGTTTCGCCGTCCGCCCAGACTTGCAGCCTTTCGCGTGTGTTGAAAAAGATCATGCGCAGATCGTCCAGCCCGTGCACATGATCGGCATGCGCATGGGTGTAGATCACCGCATCAAGCGTGCCCACATCCGCATCCAATAGCTGTGCGCGCATATCTGGCGAGGTGTCGATCAGCACCCGCGTGACCGCGTCGCCACGTGTGCGCGTCACCAAAAGCGAGCAGCGTTGGCGGCGGTTTTTGGGGTTGTCGGGGTTGCATTCGCCCCAATGCCCGCCCAGACGCGGCACCCCGCCCGAAGAGCCGCAGCCCAGAATGCGGTAGGTGATGGTGTCGCGCGTCATGCTTTGGCTTTCCAGAACAGGCGGTCAAAATTTGCCGTCGTTTGTGCTGCGAAATCGGCGTAGTCCATGCCAAATAGCTCCGCACCAACGGCGGCGGTGTGGGTGCTATAGGCGGGCTCGTTGCGTTTGCCGCGAAACGGTTTTGGTGCAAGGTAGGGACTGTCGGTTTCCACCAGAATGCGGTCCACTGGCGCAGCGGCAAAGATGTCGCGCACTTCTTGGCTTTTGGGGAACGTCGCCATGCCCGACATCGACAGATAGAAGCCCAGATCAAGTGCTGCGCGGCCCAGTGCGGGGCTGCTGGAAAAGCAATGCATCACGCAAGTATAGGCGCCGCTTGCGTATTCTTCCGACAGGATACGCGCCATATCATCGTCGGCGGCGCGCGCATGGATGATCAGCGGCAGCTTGGTTTCGCGCGCCGCCGCGATATGGATGCGCAGGGATTTCTTTTGAATATCAGCACTTTCAGCGGTGTAGTGGTAGTCGAGACCAGTCTCGCCGATGCCGACGAATTTGGGGTGCTTGGACATGGTGACCAATTCGTCGATGGTAGCCAGCGGCTCATCCGCGGCAGACATCGGATGGGTGCCTGCGGCGTAGAACACCGCATCATGGGCCTCGGCGATGGCACGCACGGCGGGTTCATTGCGCAACCGGGTGCAGATCGTGACCATGCGTTCGACACCTGCGGCTAGTGCGCGCGCGATCACCTCTGGGCGCTCCGCGTCAAAGTCGGGGAAATCGAGATGGCAGTGGCTGTCGACGATTGTGGCTTGGCCCATGCTGCTGCTCTTTTCTGCTAAGTTGCGGCAATCTTATGCGCCGTCTCTTCGATCTTGAAGATGATATCAAGGATCAGCGCGGCGGGGTCAAGGTTGACGGCCCGCCCGTGGCGCACACGTCCGCTCAGGTCCTGTTGCACCTGCGCCCAGGCACGCGCGGCGTGATCATCGGGCGACAGGCGGGCCAGCAGGCGCGCCTCGTGTGGCGCGCCTTGGGAGTGCGGTTCTCCAAACAGGCCTGCGCGGGCGGTGCGCGCCAGAAACTGGTCGATCAGATCCAGCGTCAGCCCGTAATGCGTGTCGGCCCCGCGTGCCGCACAGCTATCCGCGAGCTTTAATGCCGCGGAGCGGTCGATGCGCGGCAAGCCTTCGAACAGCCGCACCAAGGAGGCGTAAAGCGACAGCCCGTCATGGCGCAAAAGCCGGATCGCATCCCCTGCGGAGCCCTCCGACAGCGTGGCCAGCCCTTCGGCATTGGCGGTATCAAACCCCGCTTGGGTCAGGGCCTGTTGTAAAGCGGCGGTTGCCAGCGGCGCACAGCGCAATTCACGGCAGCGCGACCGGATTGTGGGCAACAGCCGCGAGGGTTGATGGGCGACCAAGAGGATGGTGGTATTGGCGGGCGGTTCTTCCAGTTCCTTGAGGATCGCATTGGCCGCATTGCGGTTCATCTCGTCGGCGGCATCCACGATCACAACCCGCCTGCCGCCATCCGCCGCAGACATGTGGAAAAAGGTTTTCAAGCCGCGCACCGCATCCACGGTGATTTCATTGCGCAGCTTTTTGGTGTCGTGATTATAGGGCCTGCGCACGACGGTCAGCCGTGGATGTGCACCCGATTGCACCAGCCGCGCATCGGGGTTGTCGGGCGCAATTGCCAAGGCGGTTGCAGCCAAGGGCGCGTCGCGAAAGAACCCGTCGCCCGCGCGCTCCGACAACAGAAATGTCGCGATTTTCCACGCCAGCGTCGCCTTGCCGATGCCGCGCGGCCCTGTGATCAGCCAGCCCGAATGCAAGCGCCCGCTGTTATAGGCATCAAGAAAATCCGCCTCTGCACGGGTCTGGCCGAACAGGGTGCCGGTTTCGCGCGGATGCGGTGCGCCGTCGATACGGTCGGGTTCTGGTAGCGCCTCGTCGCTCATGCGTAGGCCGCGATTTCGCTGGCGATCTGGTCCACGGTGCGGTTGCCGTCGATCAGCACGCAGCGGTCGGGGAATGCCTGTGCCAACGTGAGAAAGCCGTGGCGCAGGGTTTCTTGAAACCCGAGACCGAAATCCTCGAAACGGTCCTCGCCAGAGCGGCGCGCAAGACCGCGTTCCAGCGCCACGGCGGGGTCCATGTCGATGATGAACGTCAGGTCCGGTTCCATCCCGATCATCAAGGCGTGCAGCGCGTCAACTTTGGCGCGCAAATCGCCACGGGTCGCCCCCTGATAGACACGGGTGCTATCGGCAAAGCGGTCGCAGATCACGGTGGTGCCGGCGTCCAGCGCGGGTTTGATGGTTTTTTCCAGATGGTCGCGACGCGCGGCAGTGAACAGCAGGATCTCTGTCTCGGCGCTCCAGCGGTCGGTTTGCCCTGTCAGCACAAGGTTGCGGATTTCTTCGGCGCCGGCGCTGCCGCCAGGTTCGCGTGTGAAAATCAGATCAGTGCCCTGCGCGCGCAACAGGTCGGCAAAGCGGCGCGATTGGGTGGATTTTCCCGACCCGTCGATGCCCTCGAAAGTGATGAAGCGCGGCGCCATATGCGCGGATCAGGACGGGGCGTCGGACGCGGTGTCCGGCAGGGCGGGCAGCGACGGCAAGGGCGTCAGCGGGGCGAATTTTTCCCATAAAACCAGGGCTGCTGTGCGCAACCGCGTGTTGAACCCGCCTTTGGCCACATCGCGGTCGGCCACCAGTGGCAAGCGGGATTCGGGCAATCCGTTCAAGGTGATGACCAATTCGCCCAGTTGCTGCCCCTTGGTGACGGGCGCTGCAATCGGGCCGGTATAGACGACCTCGGCGGTCACCCCGTTGGCGGCCCCGATCAGCGGCACAAGCAACGACAGGTCATTTTCCACTGTCAGTCCGACGTTGGGCAGATCGCCCATCCAGACGTCGGCGGTTGCCACGATTGTGCCCGCATCGACGACTTGTCTCTGGGCAAACTGGCGAAACGCCCAGTTGATGATTTTCTCGGCCTCTTCGGCGCGCTGCTGCGAGCTGTCCATACCCGAGAGCACAAAGATGATCCGGCGGTCGCCCTGTTTGGCGGAGCCGACGATGCCGTAACCTGCCTGATCGGTATAGCCGGTTTTAAACCCGTCTGCGCCAATCCCGAGGCCCAAAATAGGGTTGCGGTTCTGGCTGTTTGCCGGCACCCGTCCGTCGAAAGCAAATGACCGCTCGGAGAACAGCGGGTAGTAGGTCGGGAAATCTGTGAGCAGCCGGTTGGCCAGAATGCCGAGGTCCCGCATCGACATCAGGTGCTCGGGGTCAGGCCAGCCATTGGAGTTCTTGAAGGTCGAATTTACCATCCCCAACTGCCGGGCACGCGCGGTCATCATGCGCGCAAAGCCGGCCTCGGTGCCGTCAAGCGACAGGGCTTCGGCCAGAACTGCGGCGGCGTCATTGCCCGACAGGATAATCACCCCGCGCAACAGGTCCTCGACGGTGACACGGTCGGTGGTGTCCAGGAACATCGAGCTGCCGCCATAAGCGGCGGCGGCGGCCGAAACAGGCAGGGCCTCGTCGATACGCAACCTTCCATCGGCCACCGCCTCGAAGGCCATGTAAAGCGTCATCAGCTTGGACATGGATGCCGGTGGCAGGGGCGTGTCGGCATTCTTGGCCAGCAACACCGTGCCGGTCGTCTGGTCATAAACATAGGCCGATGCCGCCTTGGTATCAAAGAGCTGGGCGCTGGCGGCGAATGGCAGGATCAAAAGCGCGGCAATGGCGGCCACTTGGCGCAGAATGTTCATCGGCTGTCTCCTTGGGCGGATCTTAGTTGGTCACAAAATAGGCGTCGGCAAATCCAAGCGCTTTGACCTTGGCCAGCACGGCAGCGCGGTCAGAGGCGGTGGGCGCGGGGCCGACGATGACACGCCAGAACGGACGCCCCTGGCTTTCTTGTGCCAGAACGGTGGTCGACAGCCCGTCGGCGCGCAATGTGCTGGCGGTGCGGCGCGCATTGGCTTGAATGTTGAAGATACCGATCTGGATAAACGGCTTGGCCAGAGCTGACGCTGCGGGTTTGGTTGGTTGCGCAATCGGTGCGGTGGTCACGGGGGCGGCGATTGGTGCGGGGGTCGCAACCGGCGCGCCAGGCGGGGTTGCCGCCTCTGCGGCCTCTATCGCGGCGGCGGCGCCGGCGATCGGATCAAGCGGCGTGGCGGCAATATCCTCGGGCGCGCCAAAATCGGTCGTGGCCTCGGCGACAGGGGCCACGGGGGCCTCTTCGCGGCGCAAGGCCGTCACGTTCAGCGAGACCGGTGCACCGGCCAGAAGCCCCAGCGCCTCGGCAGCATCGGACGAGACCTGCAACGCAGGGCCGGGATTTTCGCGCTCGCGGCGGAACAGGGCCCCGATCACGAACTTGCCGTTTGCCTCGTTGCGGATGATCACGCGCTCGGGGTCAACAGCCGTTGGATGGGCCACCCAGACACCGCCCAAGGACGGGCGTCCGTCCCAAAGACCTTGACTGGTGATTTGAAACACATCGGGGGCTTCAACGTCTCGTTCTACCAATTGGGTGCTTTGACGCATTGCAGGGTTTGTGGATTGACCGGCGGTGTTGGCGGCCAGCGAAAACGTGCCATCCTCCGCACAGGCCGATAGCCCCAATGTGGCGATCAAAACGATCGACAAACGCTTGTGTTTTGAAAGGTTTAACTGCTGACCCATTGGTTTCGCCCCTTGTTGGTCATGTGCCCGCACCAAAGCCGGGTCCGGCCCGTTGTCCGAACCCGTCACACATATAATTTCTGTCCCGACGCCGGCGCAATTTCGCCAAGGCACGTCGCACGCACTGCTTCAGGGCCAACAGTAACGCCCCGTGGCGGATTTTGGAAGTCTTTGCGCAGTTTTGTCGGCGGAATTCCCCAAGGCGCAAATGGTCTTTCCGAATCGCAACCGGCTCTGTAAGAGATGGCGCAACGGAGGCTTGGCAGAGTGGTCGAATGCACCGGTCTTGAAAACCGACGAGGGTGAAAGTCCTCCCAGGGTTCGAATCCCTGAGCCTCCGCCAAAATCCCTTTTCATTTATGATTTATTTTTAACTTCAATGCTTTAATGTTTCGCGTTTGGCAAAATGTCTGGCAAATTGGATGCCTGAGCAGGCTCTGACGTCGTCTTGCCGGCAGTCTCTTATTTGGTCGCGACCCGAAGCCTGGCGCAGGGCACCGGATGCTGGACTTTCGTAGATCGGCCAGGCAAGAGGTTGGGCTCGTGCGCGACTTCTAAAAACCAAGTAATCTCATTTCCCTTGCGTGACCCTGCTTGGAAGCAAGTTTCCGATCTAGCAAAAATTGACCACCCTTTCCAGCAGGTCAGGTGCTTCGTCGTCATCTTGTTGTGCGACAGGGCCTGCGTTTCGAAACCAAAGCGTGTTCGTCAACCGGTTTTGACAGCCATATATGTTCGGGATGCTGGACGGCGGGGGGTAGCCCCGGGGTCATACCATGTGTGATTATCGGGCTTTCCTCGGGGACGGGGACTGGGACTGGGGGCGAGACTGAAGACTTGATATAAGCCCCAGACGTTATAGCCGGTCTGCCTGATCTCGCCCAAAGACTGTAACCTTCACGGCTCACAACAAGTAAGGCACGGCGTTGTGTGAACGATAGCCATCGCAGTGTCGCAGCCTTGCCCGTCTCCAGTGAATGCGAAATGACAAAAAAAGAGCCGCCAGTAGACTGGCGGCTCCTTGGGTCGTCATCATTTATTGTAGGGGCTGGGAAAAGTCGCCGCCCTTTTTCACCTTATTTTAAAAGGCTATCCCACTTTCGCTTCGGGGCGAAACCGTGTCTCGTCAGAGACCTGGAACCGGCCGTTGCGCACTTTGCTGATCCGGCCTTGGCGCAGCAGTGTGCCGAATGACCGCAGGCCATCTTCGCGGCTGAATTCGGTTTCGGAGCTAAGCTGCACTTTCTTCATGATCTGCGGGCGCGAGAAATCCTCGACCCCTTCCACAAAGGCGGTATAGGCAGCGGCGGCTTCCAGAAGGTCGGACAGGGCGGTTGCACCCATTTCTTCTGCAAACTCGGCAAAGCTACTGGCCGTAGCTGCACTGATCTGCTCGGCGGCGATGCGCCGCGGTTGCACGGGTGCAGTATCGGCGGCCGCCTCCGGTGCATCAACCCGTTGCGATGCCACCAATTTGAGCGGTGCAGGGCGAGGGCGCTCTGTGCGTGCCTGGGTTGGTTTGACGCGCGTTGGACGGGCCGCAACCGGGCGGCTGGGGTGCACCACATCCTTGAGATCACCACGAAACGCGTCTTCAGCGTCGTCTCTTGTGGCCGGTTTGTCGCCAAGTTGACGCGCAGCCTCGGTGGCGGCGACGGCTGCTTTGAGTTGTGCAATCGCATTGCGGCGCCGGTTGCCTTCTGGCTCGTTCAATGCCTGATCGGTCTGGGACATGATGTGCGACATTGTCGCGTCATCTGTTTCAGGCAGGCTTGTGCGCGGTTTGGCGGCCACGTGGGTCTCCACGGGGACCGCTTGCTCGTCAGGTGCAAAATCGCGCTCGACTTCGGCAAGTTCGTCCAGAAGAGCCGCTTCCTCGTCGTCAGACAGGCTTGTGCTTTCGGGCGCTTCAAAGCCTTGCAGGTCCTCAACCCCGTCAAGGGCCGCGACATTTGGCAAATCTTCGTCCAGATCGTAATCCGCGTCGTCGTAATCCACGTCGTCGTAATCCGCGTCGTCATGGCCGGCGTCGTCCAAGATGGCGTCTTGGGCATCCTCTTGTGCGACAATGGCGACCTCATTGGTGTCGTCGTGTGGGGCAGAGGCTTCGACGGCGGATTTCGGCGCGAAGGTTTTGCGGATGCGCAGGATTTGCGCACGGATTGTCGGCCTGGCTTCGGCCTTGGGCGCGTCTTCTGCGTCGACAGGGTCTTGTGCAACCTCATCGGCCAATCCGCTTGGTATCGCGTCGTCTTCACTGATACCGGCTCTTGGGGTGTCGATCCGGTCTTGGATGTCCTCTGCGGGGGCGTCGAGGGCATTTGATTGCGCGTCAGCGGCGTCACTTTGAGGTGCAAAATCCAAACCGGAGAGATCGACTTCGACCTTGGTGGCGTTGCGCGCAGGTGCGATATCCATTTCCACATCGGGCATTGCGGCGTCTGCAATCGCCTCATCGGACACGGCATCCTCTGGCATCCCAAGCTCGGCCACGGCGTCATCGAGCGGCGCCTCGTCATGCGCATCCGCAATATCGGGCATCGCAGCGGGTGATAAATCTTCTGCAAATTCCGTTTCTTGTGGCTTTGACGGTGCTTTGCCAACAACGGCACGGATGCGTTGCAGTTTGGCCGCAACGCTATCGGCGTCAGGGTGTGCGGGTATTTCGGGCTTCTGTGCGATCATATCCTCGAAGGTCATTCCCGATGACGTCGCCTGACCGGAGGCCACGAGCGGTGAGGACACATGATCCTCGGCCTCCGGCCCTGCAACAGGCTCCATATCATCCGCCGTCGCGTCTGGTAGGGCTGTCTGGAAATCGTCAAGGGTGTGATCCTTGGGTGTTGGTGTCACCTGTGGCGCCACAGCGGCGGCGGCAACCTGCACAGGATCGGGGCGTTCTGCTTGTGGCGGCATGGCAGGGGCAAGTGCCTGCGATGCGCGCAGCACAATGCCACCGTCTTGGGTGCGGGCATCGACGCGGCGGGTGATTTCACGCTCGGCGATCTTGGCCAACATATTGACATCAGGGGTCGGTGGTTCCGCCCCGAAATACCGGTCGTCGGCTGCCAGATCGCGGAAATATTCCGCAATTGCTTTCATCGTGCCAAAGGAATCGTCAAATCCCTCCAATGTGCACGAGAAAGTGCCGTAGGACACGGTGAGAATCTTGCTCGACTCAACCATCTTTTTGCTCGCTTTCTCCTAAACCCAGTAAGAGTGTGTTTACCAGCAATTGGTTCGCAATCCGGCGCAATGGCGGGTTAAACTGGGTATTATTTCAAGGCACTTTCAAGGAATGTTGCCTGAGAGGCAGCAATAGGGGGTCGCTAGGGTGATTGTTCACAGTTTACATCCAATAGTTTTGGTTGGTGGTGCCGAGATTGGACCTCAAGAGCTTAACATTTTCCAAAGCCGGGCAAAACTATTTGTTGGAATTGATGGCGGGGCCGATCATTTATTGGCGGCGGGCGTTGATCCGGTCGCGGTGATCGGGGATCTTGATAGCCTGTCACCCGAGGCCGCCTTGCGCTATGCCGATGTGCTGCACCGGGTTCCCGAGCAGGACACTGTTGATTTTGAAAAAGGCCTGATGCGGGTGGATGCGCCCCTGATTTATGCGCTTGGTTTTGCGGGCGGGCGGCTGGATCATACCTTGGCGGTGTTGCATGTGATGGGGCGCACCCCGGAGCGGCCTGTGATATTGATCAGCGCAGATGACGCCAGCGCGATTGTGCCGACGGCAGGGCTAGAGCTGCGCCTGCCCATAGGGTGCCGTGTGTCGATCATGCCGTTGGCAGGTGCGGTTGTGACGGTGACGGGTGTGGTTTGGCCATTTACCGACAAGCAGATGCATCCCTTGGGGTTCACCAGCCCGTCCAATCGGGTCGCGAGAGACAAGGCGCAGATCGCGGCACAAGGGGCGGTTATTGTGACGGTGCCACGGGCGCAGATCGATGCGCTTGGGCAAGGCGTCGTTCGCGCGCGATAATATATAGTCCTGCTGCAATCGTGATGATGATGCCGATCGCCGCCATGCCATTGGGCAGGTCGCGAAAAACCAGCCAGCCAATCAGCGTGCCAAACGGGATTTCAAGATATTGCATCGGGGCGAGCGTCGAAGCGGGGGCAAAGCGCAGGCTCCATGTCATCGCAAGATGTGCCGCGGTGCCCAATAGCCCGAGGAGCAAAAGCATCGCCGCTGTCGGCCCGTCCGGCATCGTTAGTGCCGTGATGCCCCGATCCGGAAACATCACCATAAGCGGGATCAGGATCAGGCTGGCCTGAATACCACTGATGGCCTGCAATTTGACCGGATCGATCTGTCTGGCAATCTTGCGGGTGACCATCATGAATAGCGCGAATATCACCGCAACCCCGAGCGGCAGCAGCGCGGGCCAGCCGACTTGGGCGAAATTCGGCTGGATCACCAATAAAGTGCCACCAAACCCGACCACAACTGCCGCCATGCGCTGGGCCCCGACCACTTCGCCCATCACAAAATAGCCCAAGAGCAGCAGGATGAAGGGCATCACAAAGGCAATCGCAAGCGCATCCGCCAGGGGCAGGTAACGCAGTGCGATGAACATCAACCCGATACCGATGATATGCAAAGCGCTGCGCAATAGCGTCAGCCATAGCGTCCCAGCCGGCAGTCGCAGCCCCATGCCTGTGGTCCAAACGATCGGCAGCAAGACGAGCGCCTGCACGGCAAAGCGCACAAGGATCAGCATTCCCAAAGACACCACGCCGCCCAGCACCTTGGCAATACTGTCACCCAACGGGGCCAGCACGCAAAATGCCAGCATCAGCAAGATACCTGTATAGGGGCGGTCCATGGTCATGCGCCCAAGCTACGCAAGGCTTGCGCGCGGTGCAATCATGTGCGTGCCGGGGAACGGTTTGACCCGTCGGCCCTAGCAATTGGGGATATTCACCGCCAAACCGCCCAATGAGGTCTCTTTATACTTTTCTGACATATCCTCGCCGGTCTGGCGCATGGTTTCGATGGCAGCGTCCAGCGGGACCAGATGGGTGCCGTCACCTCGCATCGAGAGCGACGCGGCGCTGACCGCCTTGATCGCACCTAGGCCGTTGCGCTCGATGCACGGGACCTGCACCAGACCGCGCACCGGATCGCACGTCATGCCCAGATGATGCTCAAGTGCGATCTCGGCGGCGTTTTCAACCTGTTCGGCTGTGCCACCCAAAACCGCGCAAAGCCCGCCTGCGGCCATGGCTGCCGCTGATCCGACCTCGGCCTGACAGCCGCATTCCGCCCCTGAAATGGAGGCGTTGAATTTGATCAGCCCACCAATGGCTGCCGCCGTCAGCAAAAACTCGGGCACTTTGGAGGCCGCAGCACCGGGCACATGGTCCAGATAATAGCGAATTGTCGCGGGCACGACGCCCGCGGCCCCGTTGGTGGGGGCGGTGACCACCTGACCGCCTGCTGCGTTTTCCTCGTTTACGGCCATTGCATAGGTCGACATATAGTCGTTGATCGTATGCGGGGCGGTCAGGTTCATGCCGCGCTCGGCCATCAACGCATCATAGATGCCCTTGGCGCGCCGCTTGACTGACAATCCGCCGGGTAAAATCCCGTCGGTGACCAACCCGCGATCGATGCAGGCGTTCATTACCTCCCAAATGCGGGTCAGTCCCTTGTCGACATCGGGCCCGGATTTGCGCGACAGCTCGTTGGCACGTTTCATCTGGGCCACGCTTTTGCCCGAGGCATTTGCCATGACCAGCATCTCGGCTGCGGATTTGAACGGGTAGGGCACTGGCGGGCCATCTTCGGTGTCTTTGCCTGCGGCCAGTTCGGCCTCGGTCAATACAAAGCCGCCGCCGATGGAATAGTAGGTCACTTGGGTAATGACATCGCCCTGCGCATCGACGCCTTTGAGGATAAGCCCGTTGGCGTGACCTGCAAGCGCGGGTCCGTAGTCAAACAGCACGTCCTCATTGGGATGAAAGCGCAGCGGGGCGAGGCCGGTTGGCAGCACTGTATGTTCGGCCTGAATGCGCGCTATTTCTGCCTCGGCTTTGGCGGCATCATAATCGTCGGCACGAAACCCCGACAGCCCGAGGATCACCGCACGGTCGGTGGCATGGCCAACACCGGTAAAGGCCAAGGAGCCGTGCAGCGACGCCTTAACGCCCGCCACACCAAACGGCAGGGCGCGCAAATGGTCCAGAAAGCGGGCGGCGGCCACCATCGGGCCAATGGTATGGGATGATGACGGGCCGATCCCGACCTTGAACATATCGAACACGGACAAAAACACTATCTGGCACTCCCTTCAGGAGAATTTGGCAAGGCGGGATTGGAAAAGATCGTTTGGCCCAAGCCCTCTGCAAGGCTTGCTTGAACGGCGGCGGGCATGGCTTCAAGGGCTTTCACATAGGTCGCGAGCCTTGGATATGCGGACAAATCAAACCACTGCTGATCGGGACCGTATAATTTGGCCCAGCGGACCATTGGCCCCAGATAGCAGCCCAAGGCGCTGGGCACCCGGTCATCCAGCCACGGCGCATGAGCTGCGAGATGCGCAAAAAGCCCAAGCAACCGGTCTCGCGTTGCATCAAGCAGCGCAGGCACCGCCGCGACGGGCACATATTTGTCGGGGTAAAACCACATCCGCAAAGCGGGGTGCAGGGTGTTGGACAGCCACAACAGCCATGTGAGTGCCGCACCCTGCGGTAAGTGCGCGGGCATAAACCCGCGCCTGGACATCGGGCCATCTGGTGTCGTGATCGTCGGGATGATCCCGTTGGGGTTCAGCGCCAGATATGCAGGCGCGCGTTGCATATGGCGCGCGCGATCAACCAAGATGGTCTCAAACGGCATCTCCAGTTCCAACAGCGCCAGCCGCACGCAAAGCGAGGCATTGTCAGGGGCGTAATACAGGGTCACAGGGCTGGTCATGCGCTACTCTTAGCAATCGGTCGCGCAACTTGGTGCGCAAAAGCGACGTTTCTGGCTACAAACAGGCGTAAATTGTTGCGTTTCCCTCTCGCCCCACGGTGCCATCCACCCTATAAACCCGCCAAACACACCACGAATGGAGCTGCCGCCATGCCAAGTGACCTATCCCCGATCGATAAAGCCAAATTCGTTGCGGCGAAAAAGGCGACCGAGTATGTCAAATCGGGGATGAAGGTGGGGCTTGGCACCGGATCAACGGCTGCGTGGTTGGTGCAGTGCTTGGGCGAAATGGTGCGCAACGAGGGGTTGCGGATCAAGGGGGTGCCAACATCTTCACGCACCGCCCGACTGGCGCGAGAGGTCGGCATCGAGGTGATTTCGCTCGATGAGGCAAAGTGGCTGGACCTGACCATTGATGGCACCGACGAGTTCGACGGCAATCTGAACCTGATCAAAGGCGGCGGTGGTGCGCATTTGCAAGAAAAGATCGTGGCGACGGCGTCTGACCAGATGATCGTGATCGCGGACCCGACCAAGAAGGTCGAAACGCTGGGCGCCTTCCCACTGCCGATCGAGGTCATCCCATTTGGCTGGCAGACCACCAAAACACTGGTCGAGGAAACGCTGATCGGCATGGATGTTCTGGGCCAATCGACCAGCCTGCGCATGAACGGTGACGCGCCTTTTGTCAGTGACGAGGGCAACCATATCCTTGATCTGCATCTCAACCGGATCGGCAATGCGCGCCAGCTTAGCCTTGTGCTCAACCAGATCCCGGGTGTGGTCGAAAACGGCCTGTTCATCGATATCTGCGATGCGGTCATTATCGGGTTTGGTGACGGGCGGGTGGAAGTCAACGACATCAACAATGGTGCAGTTATCAAAAGCAAATTCGACTTCATGGACAGCGGCAACCTGTTTTCCGACGATATCTAGCCCCGTTCACAGCTATGGGATCGGCGTTGCAGACATGGGGCCAGTTGCATAGGGTCCCGTTTGACATGGCAATATGAGAAAGTGCGCGCAATGAGCTTTGACTTTGATCTTTTTGTAATCGGTGGCGGCTCTGGCGGCGTGCGGGCGGCGCGGGTGGCGGCGGCGACAGGGGCCAAGGTCGGCTTGGCGGAAGAATACCGCATGGGCGGCACCTGCGTGATCCGTGGCTGTGTGCCTAAAAAACTGATGGTTTTCGCCTCGACCTATGCCGAGAGCATGGCAGACGCGCAGGCGTATGGCTGGGACGTGAAAGTCGGACCGTTTGATTGGACCAAATTCCGCGGCAAGCTGCACGCCGAGTTGGACCGCCTCGAGGCCGTCTACCGCAGACTGCTGGGCAATTCAGAGGTGCAGATTTTTGATACCCGCGCCACGCTGAAAGACGCCCATACCGTCAGCCTTGCGACAGGCGAGCAGGTCAGTGCCAAGCATATTCTTGTGGCCACTGGCGGCTACCCGACCAAACCCGAAATGGCGGGTGCAGAGCTTGCGATTACCTCCAACGAGATTTTCTCGCTTGAGGCGATGCCAAAATCGATCCTGATCGTGGGCGGCGGCTATATCGCGTCTGAATTTGCCGGTATTCTGAACGGCCTGGGCGTCAAGGTCACGCAATTCTACCGTGGCGCGCAAATCCTGCGCGGCTTTGACGACGAAGCACGCGGCTTGATCGCGGAGGGCATGATCGACAAGGGGGTCGATCTGCACCTTGGCACGGTCATCTATGAAATGCGCAGGACAGGTGAAGGCATTTATGTGCAGGCCAGCAATGGTGACGAACATGTTTTTGATCAGGTGATGTTTGCCACCGGACGGCACGCAAACACGGACGGGTTGGGGCTGGAAGAGATCGGCGTGAAACTGGGCCGGGCAGGTGAGGTTATTGTCGATGACTATAGTCAAACCGCCGTGCCCTCGATTTATGCGGTGGGCGATGTGACCAACCGCGTGAACCTGACGCCGGTTGCCATTCGCGAGGGCATGGCTTTTGTCGAGACCGTGTTCAAGGGCAACCCGACCAAGCCGGACCACGAGCTGATCCCGTCTGCGGTTTTCACACAGCCCGAGTTTGGCACCATCGGGTTGACCGAAGAACAAGCCCGCGACGCGGGGCCGATCGAGGTGTATTGCACTTCGTTCAAGCCGATGAACCACGATTTTGCGGGCCGCGCCGACCGCGCGTTGATGAAGCTGATCGTGTGTGCCGACACCCGCAAGGTCTTGGGTTGTCATATTGTCGCAGACAATGCGGGTGAATTGATCCAGATGGTGGGTATTGCCGTGAAAATGGGCGCAACAAAGGAAGATTTTGACAGAACTGTCGCCGTTCACCCGACAATTTCAGAAGAATTGGTGACAATGAAAGAACCGATGCGTCGCGCTTGAATTTCAGGCATAAACGCACACATGTAAACGGACGGCTCCATAAGGGGCGCAACAGAATAGGTTATGACGCAATGACAGGAAATAACGGTGGCCCTTGGGGCGGCGGTGGCAAAAACGGGTCAAACGATGGCAACGAGCCACCGCGCCCGCCACGCAGGCCAAATGAACCGCAGGGGATTCCTGAACTTGACGAGCTGGTCAACAAGGGCCGCGAACAACTGCGTGTCCTGATGGGCGGTGGTAAAGGCGGCGGCAAAGGTGGCGGTGCGGGCGGCGGCAGCGGTCCTGAAATCACCCGTGGCATGGTTGGTCTTGGCCTGCTTGGTGCGGTTGTGTTATGGGGCATGGCGTCATTTTATACAGTCAAACCGGAAGAACAGTCGGTCGAGCTGATGCTGGGGCGCTACAGCTCTACAGGTGGTCCGGGTCTGAACTTTGCGCCTTGGCCCATTGTGACCCGCGAAGTGCTTGCGGTGACGTCCGAACGCAACATCGACATCGGTGTGGGCCGGTCTGCGCTGGACGCGGGCCTGATGCTGACGGGCGATCAAAACATCGTTGATATCGACTTTCAGGTGGTCTGGAATATTTCCGACCCACGCCAGTTCCTGTTCAACCTTGCCGATCCGCCTCAAACGATCCAGGCAGTATCAGATTCGGTGATGCGCGAGATTATTTCACAATCCGAACTGGCACCGATTTTGAACCGTGACCGTGGCGCCATTGCCGACCGGCTGCGCGACCTGATCCAAACGACGCTCAATAGCTATGACAGCGGCGTGAACATCATCCGCGTCAACTTTGACAAGGCCGATCCGCCCGAGGAAGTCATCGCCTCGTTCCGTAAAGTGCAAGATGCAGCACAGGAACGCGACCGGTTGCAAAACGTGGCCGATGCCTATGCCAACCAGGTGCTTGCTGGCGCACGCGGTGAATCCGCGCAGCTATTGGAGCAAGCCGAAGGATACCGCGCCCAAGTCGTCAACGAAGCTGCGGGTGAGGCATCGCGCTTTACCGCCGTTCTGAACGAATATGAAAAGGCGCCGGACGTGACGCGCAAGCGTCTTTACCTCGAGACGATGGAGAAAGTCCTGGGCGGCACGGATATAATTCTGCTGGATGACAACGCAGGCGGTGGCCAAGGCGTCGTGCCTTACTTGCCGCTGAATGAATTGCGCCGAAATACCACCGCTGGAGGGTCAAACTAATGAAAAAATCCGCATTTCTCCTTCCGATCGCCGTTGTGGCTGTGGTGGCGGCCGTGTCCTCGATCTTTATCGTCGACGAGCGTGAAAAGGTTCTTGTCCTGCAATTCGGGCAAATCGTAAAAGTGAAAGAAGATCCCGGATTGGGGTTCAAAATTCCGCTGATCCAGGATGTTGTGCGCTATGATGACCGTATCCTGAGCAGGGACCTGAACCCACTTGAAGTCACTCCTTCTGACGACCGGCGCTTGGTTGTTGATGCCTTTGCGCGCTACCGGATTGCCGATGTCGAGCGGTTCCGGCAAGCGGTGGGTGACGGCGGCGAAGAGGCGGGCGCACGGCGTCTTGACAGTATCTTGCGGGCGAAAACCCGAGAGATCCTGGGCTCTGTCACCTCAAACGATATCCTGTCGACCGACCGTGCGGGGTTGATGCTGCGTATTCGTAACGGCGCCATCGCCGAGGCCAACGCGCTGGGGTTGCAAGTGATTGACGTGCGCTTGAAGCGAACTGACTTGCCACCTGAAAACCTGAACGCGACTTACGAGCGGATGAAGGCCGAGCGGGAGCGCGAAGCCGCAGACGAGATCGCGCGCGGGAACGAAGCGGCTTTGCGTGTGCGTGCGACGGCTGATCGGACAGTGGTTGAACTGGTATCCGAAAGCCAACGCCAAGCCGAGATTACACGCGGTGAAGCGGACGCGGAACGCAACGCGATCTTTGCACAAGCCTTTGGCGCGGACCCGGAATTCTTTGAATTCTACCGCTCGATGACGGCTTATAGTCGCGCGTTGACCACCGGCAAGTCGTCGATGGTCCTGTCACCGGATAGCGAGTTTTTCAACTATCTCAAGTCCGATCAGGGCGCCGCAGGGTCGCAGTAAACGCCAAATCATTGTAACCAAAAGGCCGCAGCACTTTGTTGCGGCCTTTTTTATATGCACCGCGTGCTCGCCCCATGGGGCAGGCTAAACAGCCCTTTGCATAGACAGACCCACCGGTCGGCTTCATGCGCCAGTTTCGTTCACGTGCTGTTGAGAATGCGCGATTGCACTTTGCGTTGCACTTGTGAACACCTACATTCACACTAGCGGTCAGGACAGGCGCGAGCCTTGTCGCCCAATGTCAGTTTGAAGGAGTTTTCACGTGACATCACAGGCATTTGTAGCCCAACCCGGCCAATCGGCAGGACGCGGCGTATTCATGACATTCATGACCGGCGCCGCACTTGCGGTGGCTTTGGTCCTGTCTCAAGCAACACCATCGCAGGCGCAGGAGCGCCCCGTTACATTTGCAGACCTTGCCCAACAGGTCAGCCCTGCGGTGGTCAATATCACAACCTCAACCACCATCGCTGGCCGCATTGCCCCGCAAGGCGTGGTGCCGAAAGGGTCGCCATTTGAAGACTTCTTCAATGATATGGAAAACCCGCGAGGCCCCGCGCCGCGTAAATCTTCGGCGCTTGGGTCGGGGTTCGTGATCTCGTCAGACGGGTATATCATCACCAACAACCACGTCATCGACGGGGCCGATGAAATCTTGATCGAATTCTTCCCCGGTGGCGGTGAAGGCGTGCCTGCGGTTATCGTCGGCACCGATCCAAAGGTCGATATCGCCGTGCTCAAGGTCGACATGAAAGACCTGCCTTTTGTGTCGTTTGGTGACAGCAACGCAGCAGGCGCGCGTGTTGGCGATTGGGTCATGGCTGTGGGCAACCCGCTGGGGCAGGGGTTCTCGGTTTCCGCAGGCATTGTATCTGCAAGAAACCGTGCGTTGTCAGGTTTTTACGATGATTATATCCAGACAGATGCCGCGATCAACCGTGGTAACTCGGGCGGCCCGCTGTTCAATACCGATGGCGAGGTTATCGGCGTGAACACCGCGATTTTGTCGCCCAACGGTGGCTCGATCGGGATTGGTTTTGCGATGTCTTCCGAGGTGGTCTCGAATGTGGTTGATCAACTCATCGAGTTTGGCGAAACACGGCGCGGTTGGCTTGGGGTGCGTATCCAGGATGTGACACCCGATATGGTGGATGCGATCGAGGGTCTTGAAGCGGCCCGTGGTGCATTGGTCACAAGTGTGCCTGCGGGTCCGGCTGAAGACGCAGGGATGCTGGGCGGCGATGTGATTACACTGTTTGACGGTATCGAAATTGATGACACCAAGGAGTTGGTGCGGATCGTCGGAAACTCGCCGGTTGGCAAGGAAGTGCCCGTGCTCGTCTTGCGCAATGGCGAGGTTGTGGATTTGACTGTCGTGCTTGGGCGCCGTGAAACAGCCGAAGCCGTGGCGTTCCCCGCAGCGGTTGAAGAACCTGCCGCACCCGAGGCTGCGGACATTCTTGGCATGACACTGTCGGAGCTCACCCCAGAGCTGGAACAGCAGTTCTCGCTATCTGGTGTGAAGGGCATTGTGATCACCGATATCGACGGTGGCAGCGATGCGGCCTCCAAGGGGTTGATCCCCGGTGACGTGATCGTCGAGGCAGGGCGCGTTGAAGTGACAACCGTGGCCGGCTTTGAAACCCAGATCGAGGCGGCGCGCGAGGCCGGTCGCAAATCTCTGTTGCTGTTGTTGCGGCGCGGCGGTGAACCCCGCTTTGAGGCGCTTGTGCTTGACTAAACTCTGACAGCTAAAATTGGCGACAGAAAAAATTGGCGATAGCTAAAATTGGCAAGGGGCGTGGCGAAAGCTGCGCCCTTTGTCGTTTATCCCTTGTCCAGCGCCTCGCGGTCCAAGGCGACGATGCCCAGTTGCCGCGCGGTTTCCAGCGCCAATAAAACCGATTCTGGCCCTGTTTCACGTTGAAAAACCAGAATGGCCGTGGCGGTCATAGCGTCCAGATTGCCGGTGATCGGACCGGCATAAAACCCGCGCACTGTCAAAGCGCGCTGCAAGGTGGCGACAAAATCGCGGGTGTAATTTTGCGGGCACACAGTTTCGAACCGGATTGGCGCGCGCTCGCGCACGATCTGCTGGCGGATCACCGTGCGGAATGTCGCAGGCCGGGTGACCGCACCACTGGCATCGCGGACCGCGGCACTTTCCAGTTCCTGCACACGCAGGGTTTCGATCACCGCAGGGGCCGTATCATTGGCAAAACAGCGCCCGTCGGCGCGGGTCTCTATCTGCCCCACATCGATCAGAATATTTGCTGGCGGCGGCACCGGGACACAAGCCAGAAGCACGGTAAAAGCGCTCGAAATCATCAATGGTTTCATGTCTCACAATGCCCAAATAGCCGCGCGTCCAACGCCGTCTATAGCGCAGGGTGATCAAGGGCCAAAGCCTGCAAGGCAAATTGTTTCAGGCGTTGTCGCACATGGCACAGGTTGTGTGCGGTTTTGGGGTGGTCGCTGGCGGCCACGCTGGTTAGAAATGCCGGTGAAGAGACTGAAATTCGCGAATAAAAGGACCGCGCAGAATGGCCAAGATTACTTATGTTGAACATGGTGGCAAAGAACATGTTGTTGACGTCCCCAGCGGGCTGACCGTCATGGAGGGTGCACGCGACAACGGAATTCCGGGCATCGAGGCCGATTGCGGTGGTGCTTGTGCCTGCTCGACATGTCACGTCTATATCGATGACGCATGGGTTGAAAAACTGCCCGCAAAAGACCCGATGGAAGAAGACATGCTTGATTTTGCCTATCAGCCCGATGCGGTTAAATCGCGCCTGACGTGCCAGATCAAAGTGACTGACGCGATGGACGGGTTGCGCGTGCAGATGCCTGAAAAGCAGATTTGATGCGGCGGGCGGCCATCATGTCCCTGTGCGTTTTCGCAAGTGCGGCGCAGGCCGAGAAAATTGTGGCCGCCGACTACACCAACCCCACGACGCGCTATCCCCACGGCGCGTTGGGCGACCCGATTGAACATGCGGGGCTGCGCGTCACATTGTCCAATGGCGCGGAGCGCGCGGCTGTGTGGTCCGAGCTTGTGGTGTTTGAAGACACCGCGCCCCGACTTGTTGACCTTGATGGCGATGGCGCGCCAGAGGTGATCACCGTCGAAAGTCATGAGCTTGCAGGCGCGCGCCTGTCGATCTGGGGCCTTGATGAAAATGACACCCTTGTATCAAAGGCTTCTACTGATTTCTTTGGCATCCCGAACCGGTGGCTTGCGGTTGCGGGGGCGGCGGATATGGACGGGGATGGCTTTGTTGAAATCGCCTATGTCGACCGGCCCCATCTGGCCAAAATCCTGACAGTTCTGCGCTATGTCCCGCAGGCGGATGGCAGCGGGCGGCTGGAGCCTGTGGCGACACTGCCCGGGGTGTCCAACCACCGTTTTGGCGAGGCCGATATTGGTGGCGGGCTGCGGGAATGTGACGGTGTGGTCGAGGTGATCACCGCCAATGCCGACTGGACCCGTATCATGGCCACGCGGCTGACCGACGGCGTTTTGACCGCCCGCGATATCGGCCCGCATGTCGATAGCTCGTCATACGCCAAGGCACTGGCCTGCAACGATTAAAGCAAGCGTTGTGGGTTAATCAGACGGGGTTTCATTTTTTTGCTGGCGCGTGCCAAGGGCTGTCTCCAGATCATTGTTCAGCTTTTTGGCCAGCGCGACATAGGCCGGATTTTCGGCCAAAGGCACGCCGGGCTGCCAAAGTTCGGCCAATTCACGGATCGCGGCACGGTCATGCTCGAAGAACATTGTCTCGGCCTCGGCGGCTTCAAATTCTGACAACCCGAGGTTTTCCAGCGCATAGCGACCGGCGCGCAGCGAGCTGTCGAACATTTCGCGCACAATATCATCGGCGCCGGCGGCATAAAGTTCATAGACATGCACCCGGTCATGCGCACGCGCAACAATATGCAGATCAGGGCGGGCTTTACGCGCGTAGGTCACCAGCTTGACCGCCGAGGCCTTGTCGTTAATTGCCACAACCAGAACGCGCGCATCATCCAAACCGGCGGCGGCCAAAAGATCGGGCCGCGTCGGATCGCCGAAAAACCCGCGATATCCGAATTTGCGCATCATCTGCACGGTTGGCAGGTCATTGTCGATCACGACAGTCGAAAACCCCGCCGATTGCAACAGGCGGTTCACGATCTGTCCGAAACGCCCGATGCCCGCGATGATGACGGTGCCTTGGGCGTCAACCTCGTCCTCTTCGTCGATGCTGTGATAGGCGATGCGTTTGCTGAGCTGGTCGTATGTGATGAACAACAGCGGCGTGACCAGCATCGACATGGCGATGATCAACAGAACCGTGGATGACAAAACCTCGCCCAGCACCCCTTGTTGCAGGGAAAACGACACAAGGACAAAGCCAAATTCACCCGCCTGCGCCAGCCCCAGCGTGAATAGCCAGCGGTCCTTGCCCTTCATCTTGAACAGGAATGACAGGCCAAACAGCACAACCCCCTTGATCAAGATCACCGATGCCGTTGCCGCCAGAATGAACCACGGGTTTGCGGCGAACAGCTTGAAGTCAATGCCCGCGCCGACAGTGATGAAAAACAGCCCCAGCAACAGCCCCTTGAACGGCTCGAGGTCGCTTTCCAGCTCATGGCGGAACTCGGAGTTGGCCAAAACAACCCCCGCAAGGAAGGTGCCAAGTGCCGGCGACAGACCCACCATCGACATCAGCACGGCGATCGAAGCTACCATCAAAAGCGCAAGAGCGGTATACATCTCGCGCAGCCGCGCCTGATGGATGTAGCGGAAAATCGGGCGAGTCAGGAACACGCCGACCAGGATAATTGCGGCCACCGCGCCAAGCGTCACCAATGTCACCCCCCACGCGGGCAGGCCGTCCACAAGGCTCATGGCGGCTTCGGCCTCGTATGGCTCGGCCATGCGTTGCAACGACCCGTCTTTGGCAATGACAAGCGGTGTGGTGGTGGCCAAAAGTGGCAGTAGAGCCAGGGCGGGAATGACCGCGATGTCCTGTGTCAAAAGCACCGAAAAGATCGATCGGCCGCCCGAGGTCTGGATCAGCCCCTTTTCTGCCAGCGTCTGCAAAACGATGGCTGTCGATGATAGCGCAAAAATCAGCCCGATGGCCAGTGCGGTCGCGGCATCAATGCCCAGGGCCCACATCGTAGCCCCCATGATTCCGCCCGTCGTCAGCAGCATCTGCAACCCGCCCAGCCCGACCAGCCGGCGGCGCATATCCCAAAGGACGCGAGGTTCCAGTTCCAGCCCGATCAGGAACAGCATCATGACAACGCCAAATTCGGCGAAATGCTGAATGTCCTTTGCCTCGGTGCCCACCAATCCGAAAACAGGGCCGATCAGGATGCCGGCTGTCAGATAGCCCAAGACCGACCCAAGCCCCAGACGCGCGGCAAGCGGCACCGCGATGACGGCGGCACCCAGATAAATTGTTGCTTGAAATAGAAATGTTTCCATCAGGCATGTATCCTCTGGATTGCGCCCGAGTTCAACCGAGACCCATTAGCCGGATGGCAATTGTATTGCGATTGTTTTGCCACGTTTGACATAGTTGAGCACACTATCGCCGATGGCTGAAACACGGCCGCCATCCAGATCGCTGCCAACCTGAACTTTGACAAATCCACCATTCCCAAGACGCACCAATGCGCGCCTGTCATTGGGGCGCCCGTAAACGCCGACCAGACTGACATCATGCAGGTTCATTGCACCTGGCAAGGTGGCCGCGCGTGCGACACCTCTTGGCAGCGTTCCCGACGAGCGGACAGGCGCATTTGACACTGCGGCGGCTGGTTGCGGGGCTGCTTGTTGTGGGGCTTGCTGCGGTGTTTGCTGGCGGGCGGTTTGGCGGGCGGCCAAATCGGTGGCGCGTTGGACGACACGCGCGAAATTCCGCGGACGTGGATCAGGGCGCGGCGAGGCGCGAATGGCCAGTGCTGTGGGCGTCACAAATGCGCTTGCCGGGGCCGCTTCGGCAATGGCTGCCACAACGGCCGCAATATCGGGTTGCGGTGGTGCTGCGGGTTCAGGGGGCGGCGGCACGAGACCTGCGGGCCGCGGTTTCGGGCGCGCGGCGGCAAGGGCAAGCTCTTGCGGGGTTGGTGCCAGGCCTTCGGGGCGGGTAGACGGGCGCAAGCCCTGCAAGGGGTCAGGGTCTGGCGCGGCTGCGATGTCCTGGGTCGCGGTTTCGGGTGGGGTCGCGTCGCCCGGGCGCAGGGGCGGGGTAAGTGACGGGCGGCCCGAAATCAACACCACATCTTGCGGCGCGTCGGGTCCGGGTTGAGAAATCGCCGGTTGAAGCTCTGCTGCGGTGCGCGGCCTGAGCGGCGGGCGCACGCTTGGCGATCCGGCGTAAACCACCGCGCCGCGCGGGGTTCGCGTGCCTTCGGGTGTGGCCAGAATAAAGCCATCCGCATCGCGCGGGAAATCAAAACCAACGGCGGGTGGATTGCCGGGGGCGACCAGGGCCAGATCAGCGGTCATGGCGTCATAGTCGGGCAGGGAGGGCGAAGGCAAGGCTGCGGGCACAGGGTCAATCGGTGGCAGTGTGGCGCGCAATGTTTCACTGCGCGGCTCCAGCGGTAGACGCGGGGCGCGTTGCCAGACGCCGGTGGCGGCGTAGATGCGGTCCGCCTCCGAGGGGCTTGGCACACGACCGACAACAGAGGTGCGCACCTGTGGCAACACCGGATCATCGACAACTTGGGCCGCAGCAGCGACAGCCGTCGTTTCATCGCCTTGCGTCAGCGTGATGCCCGCCTGTGCTGTGATGGCATCCGCGCTTGGGCCGGGGGCGGGTTGCTGGGCCACCTCGACAATGCCACCGTCAGAGATGCCAAACCAGTTTGCCAGGCTTTCATCGCTCAATGTCGATGCCCAGATTGCAACAAGCGCCATCGCGATCAACAGGATCGCGGTCAGAATCAGGCCCAAATACCGCGGTTTTCCACCCTTGCTCTGGGCTTGTTTGGTCGCAAAGGCAGCCTTCTTTTGCTTGCGTGTCAGCGTCGTCTCGTCGGGCGCTGTATCTTTCGCTGCGGGGGGGCGCGGTCTGGTCGCTACAATTGGCGCCTTGCGCCGCGTGGCAAAACCACCCGATGCGGCGATATCTTCGGGGCGCAATGTCGCGGCCTCACCGGTAATGACGGGGGTGGCGTCGGATGCTTGCTGGGCTAGCGATACGGCTTTGCCCATAACAGGTTTTCCAGGGCCAGAGGGCGCGCCGGTATCGGGATTTGAAATGCTCGGGCCTTGTGCAGCACCTGTGGGCACGGCCAGAACAGTGGCGCTTGAGGCTTGCGGCGAGGTCACGCTTTCAGGTGTCGCCATGCGAGCACGGGGCACAAACGCGAGGGTATCTCCTGCGGGCTCTGCGACCGTTTCGGGCTTGTCGGATTTGATGGCGGCGTCGGATTTGAGCCCGGGGATCGTGGCGATGCCGGTGACGGCAACCGGGGTGCTGTCGCGGCCAAATGTCCCGGTCACGGCTTTAACCGGGCCAAAGAAAACCTCTGTCTGGAAGGTCATCGGCTCGGCGATGGCGGCAAAACAGACAGGGGCGAAATCGTATTTTTTGGCAAAGGCTTCCGCCTCGTCCAGCGTTTCGCGCGCAACGGCGGCAATAAATGTGCGGCCCCCGTTGCGGTCAAAATCGATGACCAGATCGTCGACCGCATAGGGGGTCGCACCCCGGAGTGCGGCCTGCACATCCGCAAGACTGGTCTGGGCCGTCTCCAGCGTGATGTATTTGATCTGCTCGTTGGGGATCAACAGCTTGGTGCGCATCCCCTCGGGGGCCAGTCGCATCGCATCTTTGCGCAAGCCCGCAAGTGCTGCGCCCAGATCAGGCACGTCCAATGCGGTATTGCCGACCAAAAGCCAGCCATCATCTGCACGTTGCAGCAGCTGAATTCCGTCAAAAGAGAGCGATAGTGCAAAATTTGTTGTCATAGGCACGCTCTATCATGTTGTTGTGGCGTGGCAAAACAGGTTCCACCCGCACCGCCAGCCTATAGCAATAATCCGCCAAATCCAACTCTTTGCGGATGTAACCCCAAGCAAGCCAAGGCAAGCTGCGTCATAAGATACATGCGATCAAAACGGGAGAGATAAAATGACATTTGCGATGCGAAAATTTGGCGCGGGTCTATGTGTGGCGGGACTTTGGGGGGCGGCAGCGGCGGCCCAATCGCTGCCCGCGCAAATCAGTGTCACAGGGTCTGGCACCATCACAACCACCCCCGATATGGCCTATATGACGTTGGGTGTCGTGCAAGAGGCGCAAACGGCGGCCGCGGCACTGGATGCCATGAGTGCGGCCATGGAGGGTGTTTTGGCGCAACTGCGCGCCGCTGACATCGCGGCCACCCAGATCCAGACCGGCGCCTTGCTGCTTGATCCGCGCTATTCGGATTATGTCGAGGGGCAAGCGCGCCGCGTGACCGGCTATGTGGCCTCAACGGATGTGAACGTGCGGGTCTATGACCTTGAAAACCTTGGACGAGTCCTTGATATGGCGGTGCGCGACGGGGCCAACCAGATGAACGGGTTACGCTTTGATGTGGCTGAACCTGCGCCATTGCTGAAAGCTGCGCGACAAGCCGCCATTGCGGACGCGCAAGACAAGGCGCAGGTTTATAGTCAGGCGGCCGGGGTCACATTGGGGCCGGTCATGTTGATTTCGGAAGGTGGCATTCCGGGTGGACCTGAGCCGATGATGGCGGGATTGGCTTTTGACAGTGCCAGCAGATCGGTGCCGATCGCCGCCGGAGAAATGTCGATTTCAGCCAATATTACAATGGTTTGGGCGTTGGAAAACTAGCCGGCCCCGCGCGAAACACCGGGCCGGCAATCATGGTTTAGGCAGAGGCTTTTGCCAATGCCTGATCCAGATCAGCGATCAAATCCTCGGCGGTCTCGATGCCGATCGACAGGCGCACGATATTGGGTCCGGCTCCTGCGGCCACCTGTTGCGCCTCTGCAAGCTGGCGGTGGGTTGTGCTTGCCGGGTGGATGACCAAGCTGCGCGCGTCACCCAAGTTGGCGACATGGCTGAAAATCTCGAGGTTATCCACCAGTTTGATGCAGGCCTCATAGCCGCCTTTCACGGCGATTGTGAACAATGCACCCGCACCCTTGGGGCAGATTTTCGGCACCAGATTGGCATAGGGCGACGACGCAAGGCCCGCATAGGTCACGTAGTCAACCCGTGGATCGCTTTCCAGCCATGTTGCGATTTTCACTGCATTCTCGACATGACGGTTCATGCGCAGCGACAGGGTTTCGATCCCCATCAGCGTGTAGTGCGCGGCTTGCGGGTTCATCGTCATGCCCAGATCGCGCAGGCCAATCGCAATACCGTGGAAGGTAAAGGCCATCGGGCCAAAGACTTCTGCGAATTTCATGCCGTGATAGGCGGGCTCCGGCTGGGACAGGGACGGGAACTTGTCATTCGCAGCCCAGTCGAATTTGCCGGAATCGACCACACAGCCGCCAGTGACCGTGCCGTTGCCTGTCAGGTATTTTGTGGTCGAATGCACCACAATCGTGGCCCCATGCTCGATCGGGCGGCACAGATAGGGGGTCGCGGTTGTGTTATCGACAATCAGCGGAATACCTGCGGCATCGGCAATCGCAGCCAAACCATCCAGATCGGCAATATGCCCGCCTGGGTTGGCGATTGTTTCGCAGAAAATCGCGCGGGTATCGTCGTCAATCGCGGCCTTCACAGCCGCGGCATCATCGATATCGACAAATGTCGCCGACCAGCCGAACCGCTTGATCGTCTGGCTGAACTGGGTGATCGTGCCACCATACAGACGGCTTGAGGCGACGATGTTTTTACCCGGCGTCATCAAGGGGAACAGCGCCATCAGTTGGGCTGCGTGACCCGACGAGCAGCATACCCCGCCTGTGCCGCCTTCCAATGTGGCGATGCGTTCTTGCAAGGCGGCGACCGTCGGGTTGGTCAGGCGCGAATAGATATAGCCGACTTCTTGCAGGTTGAACAATTTCGCCGCGTGTTCGGCATCGCGAAACACATAGGCTGTGGTCTGATAAATCGGCACCTGACGGGCACCTGTTGCAGGATCGGGGCGGGCGCCTGCGTGCACTTGCAGGGTGTCAAAACCATAGGTTGGCTGTTCGGTCATTGGAGTCTCCCTTTGAAAATCGGTTGGGTCCTGTGTAGGTGCAAATGCAGACCCACTCAACGCCCATGCTTAAAAAGGATCAAACAATGCCGGTTCCATTTCACTTTGCGTTTCATGTTCTTGATTTGGACGAGGCGCGAGAATTCTATTCTGGCGCTTTAGGGGCCACGGAAGGGCGCTCAACCGACACATGGGTCGACTTCGATTTCTTCGGTCATCAGCTTAGCCTGCACCTTGGCACCCCTTTCAGCAATGATGCGACCGGGCAGGTCGGCGGCCATATGGTGCCGATGCCGCACTTCGGGGTTGTGCTACCGCTAAGCGATTGGACCAAATTGGCAGGGCAGCTCGAGGCGCGTCAAACCGATTTCATCCTTGCGCCATCGGTGCGGTTCAAAGGCTGCGCGGGCGAGCAATGGACAATGTTTTTGCGTGACCCATCCGGCAACCCGATCGAAATCAAAGGCTTGGCTGACGACGCAGATATCTTTGCCAGATAGCGCCGCTAGCGGACCCAGAACCCCGCCGATTTTATCTGGTTGCGGATCTGCCTTTCGCGCGGCGGCATGTCATTGCGATCAAACATGGCGCGCACTTTCTGGCCGCGGCCCTGATAGATCATGCGCTTGAAAGCATCATGGTTCTTGAGCCATTTCTTGATCTTGTTGGGGGCGGCCACTGTCTCCATCATGGTCACGGCGGCATCACT